>SL_8KL_010_SEDDRAFT_10002978_pt1 | contig 14081 bp, 8 predicted proteins | sample SodLakKL_010_SED_4_FD_11160 | JGI IMG/M metagenome (IMG submission 11160) | reverse complement strand
CGGAATCATCGGTGTCATCATCCGCGGAGCCCTCATCACCAATCAGATCCGAAATATCCTCCCCTTCCTCACCAAGAATGGCAAGTTTTGCCCCCAGCGGCGCGGCATCGCCCTCTTCAACCAGGATCTTGAGAACGGTCCCGCCGTCAAAAGCCTCCAGATCCATGGTCGCCTTGTCGGTTTCCACCTCGGCCACGACATCGCCTGACTCCACGGTGTCTCCCTCCTTGATGTTCCACTTTGCGATGGTCCCTTCTTCCATCGTATCACTGAGTTTGGGCATCTCAATTACTGTTGCCATATAAAATCCTCTGATCTGGTCTGTTTAAGGTCTGAATTCGTGCAATATTCGGTTTGTTTCGGGTGGATGTCAAGCCGGTGCCGCAACATCGTCACCGGCCCCTCATCACTCGCTCCGGCTCACGACCGGTAGGTTACGGCGTTCACGGCGTCGATCACATTCTTGGGACCGGGAAGCCATAAATCAAAAAGTTTTTTGGAAAACGGCGCGGGAACGTCCGGAAGGGTCACGCGCTGCACGGGGGCATCCAGGTAGTCAAACGCTTCGCGCTGGATCTGGAAACCGACCTCGGCCGCCACGCCGCCGAAGGGATGAGACTCATCCACAACCACGCACCGGTTGGTTTTCTTCACGGATTCGATGACCGTCTTCATATCGAACGGCTTGATGGTCCGCGGATCGATCAGCTCCACTTCCACGCCATCCTTGGCAAGCTGCTCGGCAGCCTGCTTGGCGACATGATACATCTTGCCGTCCGCGACCACGGTGACGTCCTTTCCTTCACGCTTGATTTTGGCCTCGCCTATAGGGAGCACATATTCCTCATCGGGCACTTCCTGCTTCATGCCGTACATCTGCTCCGACTCAAGGAAGATAACCGGATTGTCGTTGCGGATCGCTGCCTTGAGAAGCCCCTTGGCATCGTAAGGCTCGGACGGGTGGATGGTGATCAGCCCCGGGAAGTGGGCATAGAAACTTTCGAAAGCTGTGGAGTGGGTCGCGCTTAGCTGACCGGCCGAGGCGTTCGGACCGCGGAATACGATCGGGATCTTCACCTGACCGCCGCTCATGTACCGGATCTTGGCGGCGTTGTTGATGATCTGGTCCACGCCGACCAGGGCAAAGTTGAAGGTCATGAACTCGACGATGGGCCTCAGGCCGTTCATTGCTGCGCCGACGCCCAGCCCGGCAAATCCCAGCTCCGAAATGGGGGTATCCAGGACACGCATATCCCCGAACTGGTCCAACAGTCCCTGTGTGGCTTTGTAGGCGCCGTTGTATTCGGCAACCTCCTCGCCCATGATAAATACGTCATCATCGCGTTCCATCTCTTCACGGATGGCATCACGTATGACTTCTCTGAATTGTTTCTGCGCCATGTTTTTTAAATATGAATCTGAATTTCTGTATCTGTATCGTTGATGAGGTACCGTGCTCGCCGGACCTCGTGGTTTTCCTCAACCGGCCCGCGCGGAGCGGTCATGTGAGGTATGGGAAGTCGTCGTCGGCATATATGTCCTGGTACAACTCTTCTTCATCCGGGAAGTCGTTGTTGTCGGCGAACTCGACCGCCTCGAGTACCACCTCTTCCACCTTTTCATTGATGGCTTCCAGATCTTTTTCCTTTGCGATGTCCTTTTCGAGGATGTAGGTCTTCAGCCGCTCGATGGGATCGATTTTCTTGTACTCTTCCAGCTCCTCCTTGGTACGGTAGTTGGCCGGATCGCTCATGGAGTGGCCGCGGTAGCGGTAAGTGACGATTTCAAGGAAATAGGGTTCCTGGGTCTCGCGGACATATTCGGCCACTTCGCTGACCTTTTCGATAACGCTGAAAAGGTCCATCCCGTTGACCACACCGTATTTCATGCCGTAGGGAATGGCACGGTCGGCCAGTTTCCCGGCACTGTGACGATGGACCGCCGTTCCCATGGAGTATCCGTTGTTTTCGACCACATAGATCACCGGGAGCTTCCANAGCTGTGCCAGGTTGAAACTCTCGTTGAGCGAACCCTGATCCACCGCGCCATCACCGAAGAAACAGATGGTGACGCGGTCGTTTTCCTTGTATTTGTTGGCAAACGCAATACCGGCAGCAAGCGGAAGGTGCGCACCCACGATNCCGTGTCCGCCCCACATATGTTTTTCCGTATCGAAATAGTGCATGGATCCGCCTTTTCCGCGGCTGCATCCATCTTTCTTGCCAAACAGTTCGGCCATGGCCTTTTTGGGCGTGATCCCCTTGACCAGGCCGTGGCCATGGTCGCGATATGCGGTGATTAAGTCGTCATCATCGTTCAGGGCGAATGCCGATCCGGTGGATACGGCTTCCTGCCCTATATAAAGATGGAGGAAACCGCCGAATTTCCCTTTCTGATACATCTGCATTGAGCGCTCCTCAAAGCGGCGTTGCAGATACATGGATTCGTACAACTCAAGAAGCTGATCTTCGGAGATGTTCAGTCCCTTGTGGGTTTTCCTGGTTGGTTTGGGCAGATCAGTGGCCCTGGTGATGGATGCTGTTCTGCTTTTAATAGAAGATTTATCTGTATTGTTGGACATCTGTTAGAAATCTTGTTTACGCATCATATATGTGCCTTACTATGTCGGCTGATGCTGTGTGGCAATCCTATGTTATTAATCTGCAAAATGATACGACGCCTGCCGTCTCTTTTTCCGGCTGCAAAGATACAAAAACCTGCCGAATTTTCTGACGATATAACACCAAACCGTGACGTATCATTCTGCCCGGCATAAGAATCAGGAGAGTGCTGCTTTTGCCTGATCAAATACTTCTTTCAGTTTCCCGGGTTCCCTGCCTCCGGCTGTGGCCAGGTTGGGCTGCCCGCCTCCGCCGCCGCCGACCGTTCGTGCCAGGCTGCCTACGAGGGCGCCGGCCTTGATCCCGGTCGCGATCAGGTCTTCGGTGACTGCTGTCATGAGATAGACTTTCCCCTGATCATTGTCACGCGAACCGAGGACGATCACGGTGTTTTTTTGTGCTTTGTTCAGGGCGTCATATCCCAGCTGTTTCAGCGTATTCATATCCGCCCCTTCAATTTCACCGGCAGCCAGGCGGATGCCCTTGCCGGTGGTGACCGGCTGCGACAGCAGTTCATCGAGCCGGAGCCCCGCTTTGAGACGGTTCAACTTTTCCAGCTGTTTTTCAAGCTGCTTTTTTTCCTCCATCAGGCGGAGAATTTCTTCGTCCGGCCGGCTCCCCTTTCCAATCTGGCGCCGAATGCGCTGCAGCAGGCGCTTTTCCTCGCGAAGGTGGTGGTCGGCGACGGTGCCGGCGAGGGCCTCAACCCTTCTTATACCTGCGGCGACCGAACTCTCGGATGCCAGGCGCAGATAGCCGATCTCGCCGGTGGCGCCGACATGCGTCCCGCCGCACAGTTCCACGGAGTACTCCGGATCAAAAGTGATCACCCGGACTTTCTCCCCGTATTTCTCACCGAAGAGCATCATCGCACCTCGTTTTTTGGCTTCCTCAATCGGAACGTCCCGGTCTTCATCGAGAGCGATGTTCTCGCGGATCTTCTCGTTGACCCGCTCCTCGATTTCATCGAGCTGCCCGGCCGTGACGGGCTCATAATGGGAAAAGTCGAAACGCAGACGGTCCGGGGCGACCAGTGATCCGCGCTGCGCCACATGCTCGCCCAGGGTTTCCCGCAATGCGGCGTGCAGCAAGTGCGTGGCGGAGTGGTGGCGCTCGATTTCAGCGCGACGGTCCGCATCTACGGCAGCCACCCAGCTGCCTTCGGTGGAGTTCGGCTTGCGGTCCACGAAATGGACCCGGTGTTCGCCGACATACTGCACATCCACCACATTCAGGCTCTCACCGGTACGGGGATTGGTGATCACACCGGTATCGGCAATCTGTCCGCCGCTCTCGGCATAAAACGGGGTCCGGTCGAGCACCACCACCGGTTTTCCGTTGTACTCACCGGCTTCCTGGATGTGGCAGGATGTTTCGTTTTCCTCGTACCCGGTGAAGACGGAACCCGTTCCTGCAGCTGTTGCAAACCGGGTGATGCCGGTTGACGCTTCGGAATCATCGTCCGCCCTGAATTTGCCGGCCTGACGCGCACGCTCTTTCTGTTCCTGCATCCGGGACTTGAATCCCTCCATGTCGACCGAGATGCCGCGCTCGCGCGCCATCAGTTCGGTCAGGTCGATCGGGAAGCCGTAGGTGTCGTGCAGCTTGAAGGCCTCTTCGCCGGGCAGCTGCGCGGTTCCTTCGGGGAGCGCATCCACCATCTCATTGAAATGGGCGATGCCCTGGTCCAGCGTCCTGAGGAAAGAGGTCTCTTCGGCGGTGACCACTTTTTTGACGTGCCGGGCCTTTTCCGTCAGTTCCGGGAAAATGTCTTTGAACTGGGCAGCAAGCACATCCACCAGGCTGCTCATGAACGCCTCGCGGATGTTGAGCCGGTCCCAGGCATAACGGCTGGCGCGGCGCAGGATGCGGCGGATGACATAGCCGCGGTCCTCGTTGCTCGGGGTGACCCCGTCCGCTACGGCAAAACTGACGGCGCGGATGTGGTCGGCGATAACGCGCATGGCGATATCGGTCTCTTCCGACCGGCCATAGGGAACACCGGCCCGCTTGCTGATGGCGTCGAGGAGCGGCGTGAACACGTCGGTGTCGTAGTTGGATTTCTTGCCCTGCAGCACGGCCACGATGCGCTCAAAGCCCATGCCGGTATCCACGTGCTGGGCAGGCAGCGGGTTGAGCGAGCCGTCCTTCTGCCGGTTGAACTGGATGAAGACCAGGTTCCAGATCTCCATGACGCGGGGATCGTCCATGTTCACCAGCGTTGCGCCATCGATCTTTTTGCGCTCTTCGTCGGAACGCAGGTCGATGTGCACCTCGGAACAGGGTCCGCACGGACCGGTGTCGCCCATCTCCCAGAAATTGTCTTTTTTGCCGAATTTGAGGATATGGTTCTTCGGGATGGGGGTTTCGGACGCCCAGAGTTCTGCGGCCTCGTCATCAGCGGGCAGGCCGTCTTCGTCGTCGCCGCCGAATACGGTGGCGTACAGGCGGTCCGGCTCCAGGCCCCAGCGGTCTACCAGCAGCTCCCACGCCCAGGCAATGCCCTCTTTCTTGAAGTAGTCGCCGAAGGACCAGTTGCCGAGCATTTCGAACAGCGTATGATGGTAGGTGTCGTGTCCGACCTCCTCCAGGTCATTGTGCTTGCCGCTGACCCGGATGCATTTCTGGGTATTGGCAACCCGCTTCCACTCCTTGCCCGCCCGTGTGAAACCCTCCTGTTCTCCCAGGAAAATGGGTTTGAACGGATTCATACCCGCGTTTATGAAAAGCAGGGTCGGATCGTCCTGAGGCACCACCGGCACGCTTTCCACGATCAGGTGGTCTTTTTCCCTGAAATAGTCGAAGAAATCCTGGCGGATCTGATGAGATGTTCGAACGGACATGTATGCTGGTTTTGTGAGATTCTGTTGTTTCGGAATTCGTTCCGGAAGAGCAGTCCAGTTTTCTTTCAAAGCTTGATAATATAGTAAAAACGTCAGAAAGATGCTTTATTATCCGGCATTTCATGGACCGGAATCAGAGATCCGGACAACCGGAGCAGGAAAGGAATCCGTCTTTTTGTATATTGACGCATTACCTTTAAAAAAACCGGGAAATACGACACTATTACTATAATCCGTACTATTATAATCCGTCTGTACCGGATCTCCGGTGTCTGTCATCGATCAATGCACCGTTGACCCTTTCCATCATACCTAATTTGAATGTCCCTATGAACCACAAACAGATAGTCACTGGAATGCTGGCGGTGCTAGTGCTTGTTATTGGTGCCTGTTCACCTAATGCACGCGAAGCCCGAATAGAAGTTATGTTCGACGAAACCAATCCCTTTTACGCACCCAGCACGCTGCCTTTTGAGGCGCCCGATTTTGACGCCATATCCGATGAACACTACAAGCCGGCCCTGGTTGCGGGCATGGAGAAGGAGATGGGTGAGATCGAGGCCATCGCCACCAATCCCGAGCCTCCCACGTTCGAGAACACGATCGTGGCCATGGAGCGCAGCGGGGAGCTTCTCGGACGTGCTCGACGCGTATTTTCCAACATGAATTCGGCTCATACGAATGAAACCATCCAGCAGATCCAGTCGGAGATGGCCCCGCGCTTTGCGGAGCACTCAGACAACATCCGGTTGAATGCCGATCTGTTCCAGCGGGTCCGCACGCTGTACGATCGCAAGGATGAGCTTGAGCTGAACGAGGCCGAAGAGAAACTGCTTCGGGATACTTACCGCAATTTTGTCCGTTCCGGTGCCCTGCTTGGCGAAATGGAGCAGCAGCGGATCCGGGAGATCAATGCCGAACTCTCCTCTCTCAGCACGGAGTTCCAGCAGAAACTGCTGGAGATGAGCCGCGAACGTGCCGTGATCATAGATGATGAAAGCGAACTGGAAGGGCTCAGCCGCGATCGCATTGCCGCAGCGAAGGAAGCCGCCGAAGATCGCGGACACGAGGGCAAGTACCTGCTCTCCATCACCAACACCACCCGGGTGCCGGTACTGACCAGCCTGAAGAACCGCGATGTGCGCCGCCGTGTCTGGGAGGCATCGGCCTACCGGGGTATCGGTGAGGACGGCGGCATCGACACGCGCCCGATCGTACTGAGCCTCTCCCAACTGCGCGCCGAACGTGCGCAGCTGCTGGGATATGAGAACTTTGCGACGTTTGCCCTGGAACCCCAGACCGCACAGAACCCCGATAACGTGCTCAACATGCTGACGGACCTGATCCCTGCCGTCCGTGCCAACACCGGGCGCGAGGCGGAGATGATCCGGCAGAAGATGCTTGAAGACGGCATCGATGACCAGGTGCGTCCCTGGGATTGGGAATACTACGCCGAACGGGTACGCGAAGCCGAATACGACATCGACGACGCCGAAATCCGTCCCTATTTCGAACTCGACCGGGTGCTGGAAGACGGTGTCTTCTATGCCATGAACCGGCTCTACGGCATCTCCTTCGAGGAGCGGTCCGATCTGCCGGTCTACCACGAGGACGTGCGCGTTTTCGACGTCTTTGACTACGACGGCGAACAGCTCGGCCTGTTCTATGCCGACTATTTTGCCCGCGATTCCAAGCGCGGCGGTGCCTGGATGAGCTCCTATGTGGGACAATCACACCTGCTCGATAAAAAACCCGTGGTTGTCAATGTGCTCAACATCGCCAAACCCGCCGAAGGCGAGCCCGCGCTGATCACCTTCGACAACGTTACCACCCTGTTCCACGAAATGGGACACGGTGTTCACGGCCTGTTTTCCGATGTGAAGTACCCGTCGCAGGCTATGACCGCGGTCCCGCGTGATTTCGTCGAATTCCCGTCCACTTTCGAGGAAGACTGGGCCATTCATCCGGAAGTGCTGGCCAACTACGCCATCCACCATGAAACCGGCGAGCGCATCCCCCAGGATCTGCTGGACCGCATCATCGCTGCCCGAGATTTCAACCAGGGTTTTGAGACGCAGGAGTATGTCGCCGCCACCATGATCGATATGGAGTGGCACCTGCTTGCGCCCGACGAAATTCCGGATGACGTCATGGAATTCGAGAACTTCGCCCTGGCCAAGTACAACCTGGATTACGAGCCGGTCCCGCCGCGGTACAAGTCGCCCTATTTCGCGCACATTTTCTCTGGTGGATACTCGGCCAACTACTACGCGTATATCTGGAGTGAAGTTCTTGCTGCCGATGCTTTTGCATACATGAAGGAGCAGGGCGGACTGACCCGTGAGAACGGCGACCATTACCGTGAGACCATTCTCTCACGCGGAGGAAGCCGCGAAGCGATGGACATGTACCTGGATTTCCGCGGCGAGGAACCCGGTGTGGATGCATTGCTCCGGCGGCGCGGACTGGATACTGCCCAATGATCTGAGAGGCTCTTTCAGTCCAGGTGAATAAATTTTCCCGCAGTCCGCAGAAAGAACAGACTTTCCCGCAAAGACAATTGCAGCCTTCGTCAAACGGCTGCAGTTGTCTTTTTTTTTACGTGGCTTTAATCCACGGGAATCATCCACGCCTCCTTTCACACGCCTTGGTGCGCGTCAGATACCCAGCTGTCCGGCAAAGTGGGCTTCGGTAATCCGGATCCGGCGCTTGACAATCAGCAGCGTCAGGAAGTAGGGAATCAATGTAAGCAGCACCAGCCAGAAGATCTCCGACTGAAGGTGCACGAGCTCCGCTCCGGCCAGGATCATCTTGCGGAACCCTTCCAGGAAATGCGTGGTGGGGATCAGGTGCGCCACTGCCTGGACGCTGACCGGCATCTGGTAGAGCGGCCAGGTGAACCCGCTGACCAGAAATGCCGGGGCGGCGATCACCATGAGCACTTCCGTGGCCTTGAGCTGCGAAGGTATGGCGGCGCTGGCCATGATTCCGATGCTGCTCATGGCCATCACAAAAAGGAACGAGAACAGGTAGATCCCCCAAAGCCGCCCGTCCACCGGCACATCAAAGGCATACATGATGCCGTGAAGGCTGAACAGCCACATCAGCATGCCCATTACCCAATAGGGAAACGACTTGGCCAGCAGGATCATGAACGCCGACCTGGAATGACGCAGCAGATGCACGAACGAGTGCTCCTCGTACTCCTGGCTGAAACTGAGCGCCAGCACCAGCAGGAAAACCTGCTGCAGCACCATGCCCAGCAACCCCGGCAGCAGGAAGATCAGGTAGTTGTTCGACGGGTTGAAATAGCGGCTGAAGGTGGTCTGGAATGCGCTGTGCCGCTCCTCTGCCAGCGATGCCGGCATGCCTGCCCGTTTCATGGATTCGATGCGCGTTCCGGCGTCCAGGGTAGCCAGCACCTGCTGAATGGACCTGCTGGTGTAGTTGGTGATGACCATATTGGATGCGTTCATGCTCACATGGATCTCCGGACTGTGCCCCTGCTGCACGTCGGCCTCGAACCGGCGCGGAATAGTCACAATTGCGTAGATATCGCCGGAAACGAAGGCGTTCCACAGACCTGTCTCATCGGCATAGACCCCGTCCACCCGGATGTTCTCATTCTCGTCGAGGGCGTCGATGATGCGGTCGGCGAGGATGCCGCCGTCCAGGTTGACCACCGCGATGGGTGTGTCCTGGAGCTGGGCGTCCTTGTACAGGATCCCGAAAAGCGGCCCGTACAGGAGCGGCGCCCCCAGGAAGATGAGCATGGCCACCGAATTGCGCGAAAACCGGTGGAATTCCCGGAGGACAATCGTGAAAAACGTGCGGATGAATGCCATTTGCAGAGTTTTTGGATGCGATTTGATATGAGTTTCCGGATACGATTTGATATGAACCGGGAGGTGTCACGGAGTACAGCACATCGTGGACTTAAGGAATGCGCGTGACCCGGACAACCGTATTATGGATGTGACAACTGTATTATGGATGCGGATTATCGTCCAGAAGGATGGTCATATTGTGCTGCAGATGTCCGGCCGGCTCATCCGGCAGCGTGCGGAAGCGAAGTTCGTAGACCGACTCGCCCGGTCGATGGCGCGGATACATGCTGGTGACGGCCGCGTAGGAAGGCAGGGGTACGATACGGTCCAGCGAGGCGCGGAAAACCGTGTCGCCGAATCCGGCGCGCAGATGCCATACCTGTCCGGTTTCAAAGGCATAGAGCTGTGATTCCGGTACGGTGAACCGGATGGATGGGGACTCCAGCCCGTATCCCGCAAACAGGTTGTAGCCGGGGGTTGCCAGTTCGCCGGGACGCAGCACCACGGTCTGGATGCGCATGGTTTTGGGGGCAATGATGACGCGGTCGGACCATGCCGCCTCCACCTCGGCCAATGCCGCCACGGCGCGCTGGTAGTCGCCGCGGGCCATGGCCACCTTCTCGGGACGCATCCCGGATTCTACATCCTCAACCTGCGCCTTTGCCGCCTCAAGCTGCGAGGCGGCGGCCAGATAGCGTGACCGGATGTTGTCGTACTCCTGGGCGGCGATCAGCGAATCGCTGAACATGTGCTGCATGCGGGTATAGCTGGCCCGTGCGTAATCGTACTGGGCACGGGCGGCATCACGCTGCGCCCGGACGCGCCGGCGATCAAAGTCCGTGGCCCCGTTCCCGGCCATCTCATACTGCGCCCGGGCCGAAGCCACGGCCCCGCGCGCCTGATCGAGCCGGGCCGCAATCTCGGGTGTGTCGATGACGGCCAGCGTGTCACCCGGACGGACTTTGTCGCCTTCCTCAACCCGGACCTCCAGGATGCGGCCGGCCACTTTGGGCGACAGATATACCGATTCCAGTTTCACTTTTCCCTCGGGCGGTCCCTCCCGGTTGTCGGCGTACTGCCTGGCTGCAAGAACTCCCAGTACAGTGGCCGAGAGCAGTATCACGGTCGTCAGTGCCATGATGACAAGATGTTTTTTTTTCACGATATGCCTCCCGTTATTCTGATTCTGATTCTGATTCTGATTTCTGTTCCCTCGTATTCGCCCGGTGACCCGATGGACATGGGCGGCAAGCGGGCACGGCCCAATCCGCTCACGGCGCATCATACCACGGTTCACAACCCCGCCATGGTTTCGATGTGCAGATGCCCGTTCGCCCGGAGCAGCTGCATTGCGGCCCTGCGCTGCTCGAAGACGGCCTGCTGCCACTCCAGTTCCGCCCGCTGATAGCCGGTTTCGGCCTCCAGTTTCTCGGAAACGGGCGCCAGGCCAAGCCGGTAGCGCTGTGTGGACAGGCGAAGGGATGTTCCGGCCTCGGTCAGTGTCTCCCCGGCCACTTCAAGCTGCCTCTCCGCCACCGACAGACGCACCTCCGCCTGGCGCCGTTCCAGTTCCACCAGTGAAGCGACTTCGTCGAGGCGCTCCCTGGCAATCACGCGGTCCCGTTCGGCCTTCTGGATGCGGCGGGACCTGTTGAACCCGTCGAACAGTTCCCAGCGCAGGCCTACGCCCATCACACGGGCCGGTTCCAGCACCGAAAGATCGTCTTCGTACAGCTCCTGTCGCAGGAATGCGTACGCATGCGGGAAGTAATCGGCCCGACCTGCCCGGTATTGATAATCGGCTGCCATTCCGGCTTCCTTCAGAGCCTGCACCTCCGGACGCGTGTAGTGAGGAATATCATCCGGCACCACATCAATCAGCGCAAGGCCCGTATCCTGCGGCAGCGTGGATGCGGATGCGGATGGTGATGTGGGTCTGGATGCGGATGCCTGATCGCGCTCCCGGTTGCCTACAGGGGCAGGATCGAAAAACTTTCTCCAGGAGATGCCGCTCAGGTGCTCCAGCTTTCTGGCAGCCAGTTCACGGTCTCCTTCCCTGCGGATCCGCTCCTTCTCCAGGTCATTTCGTGCGATGCGCAGCCGGGTGAGGTCATAAGCCGGTATCAGCCCCTCTTCAAAGGCCCGCTCCGCAACGCGCTGCTCTTCCTGCAGGCGGCGTTCGGCACGATCGAGCACCCGGAGCGCCTCCTCTACAAGCACCAGCTCGTCATAGGCCTCAGCCGTCTCAAGAAGCAACTCCTGCTTGTCGGCCTCCACCATATGCAGTGCTGCCTGCTCGCCATGGTACGCCGCCTGTCCCATTCTCGGCACCTTGAAACCCGTGAACAGGACCTGGGTCACCTCCACTGAGGCCCGGAATGTATTTCGCTCCTGAAGCGTGATCGGCGGGATGGAAACCTGCAAGCCGTGAGGCTCCGGGAATGGCAGGGTCAGCGGGTCCATCCGGAACCGGACGCGCTGGTCCAGGGAACGGAAACTTGACTCCAGCCTCACGTTGGGCAGATACGTTTGATAAATCATGTGGCGGTCAAACCGTGCCTTGTCGGCCTCCGCCTTCCCCGCTTTCAGGGTATGACTTAGGGATACGGACCGCTCCAGCACTTCGCTGAGTGTTGGACGAGTGCATTGCTGCTGATTTCCCGCAGGATTTGTTGCCGCCGGTTGTGCGTCGGACAAGGCCGGACGGCCCGCTCCCGCAAGCAGCCCGGCCAGTAAGACAATCGTGATCACATTCATTCCTTCAGATTTGTTTTATGGGTTCATCCTGTCAGAAGTGCATTGACTCCCAAGCACCCCTGTTGGCCGGCACGCACCTGAACGGCATCAAGCCAATTCCAACGGATAAAAACGGGACCCCGCCTTCCAACGGGATCCCGTAGTGGGGTTTATGGTCAGATCCCGGTATTCCACTGCCGGGGATGGCAGCGAAATGCCGGTCATTTTGAGGTTTATTGTCAACACTTCAAATTTAGAACTATATTCTATTCTTGTCAAGATATATAGAATATTATTCTATTTTTATTTCTTATGACTGTTTTTTTTTCATTTATACAGTCTTCGAAACAATTCCCCGTAAGATCTGACGGATTGTCTTAACCGGCTTCCCGAACTCTGCGGAATATTGATGTGGGAAGGTGTTGGTGCATCGGAAAACAGGAATGTGGTCAACCAGGAAGTCCGCCCGGGCTGGCATCGGCACCGTATGCCCTGGGCACGGGCAGCAATCATTATCCGGGACAGGAAGGCAGGTGACCGGAAAAAGACAAGGTCCTGCATCCAAGCAGGACCTTGTAGTGGGGTTTATGTTGGTTTCCGGGTCGTGATGGCCGTGGGTGCGGCATCCGTTACCGGGCACTATGATTTAGAAGTAAAATCAACACAAAAAAGATAGAACTTAATTCTATTTATGTCAAGTGATTTTCGAATAATATTCTATCCAACAGGCAGCACATGTCTGTTCACATGGCATCAGGATCAGGATCTGTCTTTCAGCCGGTCGATCTGCAGTATGAGCTGTTCGAGATCTGAGAGGGCCTTGTTGACGGTCTCCTGACGCAGTCCCCGTGCCTGCAGTTTCCAACGCGCCAGGAACATGCCCACCTCATGGGGTGTACGGTCGAGCTTCTCCTCCAGTACTTTCATCATGACGTTGATGACCGACCCAAAATGACATGCAAAAGCCATCTCCCTGTCAATGCCCTGATAGAAATCGGAATATTTGGCATATCGTCTTACGGCTTTCTCCTCAAAAAAACGGATCAAGCGGTCACGGAAACCCGGATAGGTAGCCCCTCCAAGAATGGCTTTGGCAAAGTGTTTCTTTTCAAAAATGGCGGTGATTTTCAGGTAGTCGTCCAGTGCCTCGATGGAATAGTGCGGATAGGAACTCAGGTCCATCCTCTCCAGGTCTCCCGTGTTCCAGATCTCATCGCAGAGATGATCGATCACCTCCATGACCATTTCGTCCTTGTTGGAAAAATAGAAATAGACATTTCCGATCGATGTGCCCGCCTTAAGTGCCACATCCTGCATGGTTGTCGCCTTGTAACCGAACTCACTGATAAGCTCCTCGGCCGCCTTTATGATCTGCTGCTTGCGGCGGGCCACCCGCTTTTCCATATATTCGGTTCTTCTGTATGCCATATCGTTACCTTGATGTCTGACACCTGCTGAAATTCATCAGTTCTTAATGTATAGAATATAGTTCTTTTTTTAGTCAATGGAAAAGCCATATCCTGTCCGGAGTATGACTGTGTCCGGGTTGACACTGTGCCCGGATTTTCATTCCTGGTTTCGCAGGAAAAACCTATTTTATTGTCAGCAGACAGAGTGCCGTACTGCAACCGGGTCTTTTTCTGACGGTCTCCTCTTGACTGTCCCCCGGCTTCCATGCTACCCGGCTCCAGGCTGCACTATTTTTTTACAGCGAACAGCAAACAAAACCAGAGGGACACCCATCAGAATGAACAGCTGCAAGTACCATACACCGACAGCCGGACCTGCCCTGTTGATCTCACTGATTGTTCTCGTTGCCGGATCAGCATTTGGATTCGAAAGCCAAACACATCCGTCAGGCGGCAAACAGGAAAACATTGCCGCATCAGTGCCAGGCACAGTCTCCGGGTCAGAGTCAGNGTCANGGTCANGGTCAGGGTCAGGGTCAGGCTCCGGNNCANGGTCANGGTCAGGGTCAGGGTCAGGGTCCGGACCATGGTCATGGTCAGGGTCAGGGTCAGGGTCAGGGTCAGGGTCAGGCTCCGGGTCAGCGG
>SL_8KL_010_SEDDRAFT_10002973_pt1 | contig 14094 bp, 14 predicted proteins | sample SodLakKL_010_SED_4_FD_11160 | JGI IMG/M metagenome (IMG submission 11160) | reverse complement strand
GAAGACCTTCAACACGTAAGATAGCAACTTCAAAGTGATGCCTTTACGTTCTATCATCGATTCCACAGGTTCGATCACTCTGTCGATCTCGAACTCCTTCAGCATCTTTATGACGAAGTCTACCACGTAGTCAGTGACAACCAGTCCTATCACTATAACGGCCAGGGCTGCTATCAACAGAGGTATGACAAGAAGTACTGGATTTATGAAGTCCGCGAGTATCGGTATGGCTATTATGTCCAAAGCTATGTTTATGAAGAACAGCAGTACGAACACTTTGACGAATACGTATATTATGTCCATCAGCGAAAAACCGGTTTTATCGCTCATCTTGTCCGCTTTCATCAGATCTTTCGACATGGGGCTCTTCCTGATAAATCCCTTCAGGAACTTGACCACCATCTCAGCCACATATAGGCCGACAACGATCACTATCACCGCCACTATCAAACGCGGTATGAATAGGACTATCGGTGTCAGTATCTGTGTCAATGTCTGTATGCCTGCGTAATCTAAAGCGATCTGCAGGAATATCACGAAGATGAACCAGAAGAACAGTATACCTATCAATCTGGAAACTGAATCCATACCTAGTTTTTTCACCTGTTTGCTGACTCCCACCTTCTGCATCGCCTTCTCAACACCTAGCTTTTTCAGGACTCTAACTACGATACCACCTGCTATCTTGGAGATTATATAGCCAACCAAGACGACCACTATGAAGAACACCAGTCCCGGGATGAAATCTAAAAACGTCTCCCAGATATCATTGATTACCTCTTCTAGTGTTTCTATCACGAACGTATCGCTCTCGTTTCCGATAGAGAGCAGAGACCTTTCACCGGTACTCGCCTCCATCGCAGCTGCATTGCCCAAACCCATAGTCAGTACCATCAGCAGNACCAGACTATAGATCAAAATACTGCGTTTATTTTGCATCTATTCTCACCCTAAATATGATAACTTGTTTATAATATATAAAAATTAGGCCGCGCTATATAGTTTACATATCTATTCACGATAAGATTTATATCATAAAATGAACATTTATAGGTGTCATGGGAGAAAAAATAACGAAAAAAGGGTACTACATCCTTGGAGGCATGATCGGGCTATACATAGTGATCGTAGCTCTTTTCCTATCTATTGGTTGGACGGACATGTATGATTTCACCATAAGATTTTTCGCGCTGACAGGGCTTTACATGCTATCTATAGCTGTATTATCAACGCCTTTCAAGATAGAGATATATCAAGAATTGGGGCGCTCATTCCAAGATATCCATCATCTCTTCGGCGCGATCGGTTTGGCTACAGGTACACTGCATCCGGTGATATTCGCTATAGAACAAAGCGACATCATGGTCTTCGTTCCGGACGTATCTTCACTATACGATTTTATGCTCCTCGGAGGACGTCAGGCATTGATGATCTTATACGTAGCGCTCGTCGCGGTATTCGTTAGAGCAAAGATACCGAAATACTGGAGAAGCATCCACGCGTTGATGTACATCGTTCTGTTCTTCGCACTGGTCCACGGCTACCTTATCGGCACAGATTTCGAAAACATCGGGATTACGATGATATTCACAGCTTTGTTCATAGCCTCTCTAGGCGCTCTGGTATACAAGAGGATGTAGATTATCGGGTTCTAGCTGTCCAATTTCCTGAGGACCTCTCGAGCGGTCTTGATAGTTTCTTCTATATCTTCTTCACTGTGTGCTGTAGATAAAAACATCGCTTCGAACTGAGAAGGAGAAATATAGATACCTTTTTTCAGCATCTCCTGGAAGTACTCACCGTACAGGTCTGTGTCGGAAGATCGTGCGCTCTCGTAATCCATGACTTCATGATCGGTGAAGAAAGTACTCATCATAGAACCGACTCTGTTCAACGTTACCGATATGTCGACTTCCTCCATAACCTCTTCAAGGCCTTCCGCTAGTCGAGAGCTCTTCTCCTCCAACTCTCGATAAACGTCGTTCTCCCTTATCAGTTCCATCATCTTCAAACCAGCCGCCATGGCCAGCGGATTACCCGAAAGCGTTCCGGCCTGATACACATCACCGCATGGAGCTATCTCTTCCATCACTTCATCTTTCCCTCCGAAGGCTCCAACAGGTAGGCCCCCTCCGATGATCTTGCCTAAACAGGTAAGGTCGGGTTCTACACCGTAATATTGTTGCGCGCCTCCGGGCCCTAGTCTGAAGCCCGTGATTACTTCGTCGAACATCAACAGACTTCCATATTCTTCGGTGACATCTCTCAGAAAGTTCAAGAATCCATCTTTGGGAGGTACGACCCCCATGTTAGCGGCTACGGGCTCTAGGACTACGGCGGCGATATCATCTCCCTCTTCACGGAAGATCTCCTCTACACTTTCTTTATCATTGTAGGGAACGCTGACAGTCAGCCTGGCTAATTCCTCAGGAACACCGGGACTGTCAGGCAGACCAAAGGTCGCCTGCCCCGAACCTGCTTTTATCAAAAAGCTGTCACCGTGTCCGTGATAGTGTCCGGTGAACTTCACTATTTTATCTCTGCCAGTAAAACCTCTGGCCAATCTTATCGCTGTCATAGCCGCTTCCGTTCCAGAGTTCACCATCCTGACTCTATCTATGGAAGGCACCATATCCACGACATCTTTCGCCATCTCGGTCTCGACGGTGGTGGGTGCTCCGAAACTCGTACCTTTTTCCAGGACTTCAGAAACACTCTCCTTGACATCTTCATGACAGTGGCCGAACAACATCGGTCCCCATGAATTGATGAAATCGATATACTCGTTCCCATCGACATCTATCACTTTACTGCCCTCACCTCTTTCTATGAAAAGAGGATCCTGTTCCACCGAAGGAAAGGAACGTGCCGGACTGTTGACACCGCCGGGTATGTACCTGCAGGCTCTTTCATACTCTTCATCCGATCTTTCGAACATGTTTACCACATCCTAATATGAATTAAAATATTTTAGGCTCGTCTTTTTCAACTCCTCAGTACTCCTCAATATATCATGATCCTCGGGCTCTATCTCTTCAGCCATCTTTTCCACGCTCTCTTCTAACTCATCTTCGCTCTCTGCATGGACCATGCTGTAAAGGTTGTACTTCCAATCCGGACCGGTCTCTCTCAGATAGCAGTGACTTACCTCATCGAATCCAGACAGTCTAAGACCGGCCTCGTCCTCCCTATCTTCTGGTACCTGCCAAACGACCATCCCGTTCGCTTCGAACCCGGCTTTCCTATGATATAAAAGAGGAGCCAATCTTTTCATAACGCCGTCTTCAGACATCTTTCTGATCCTTTCGACGACCTCCTCTTCGCTCAGATCGACTCTTTCGGCGACTTTACTAAAAGGTCTCCTCTCCAGTGGTATATCTTCCTGCAATATACTGATCAACTTTTTGTCATCATCATCCAATCTCATCTGTTATCCTCCGAAGAAAGATCCAGCTTCACACCGAGTTTGTACTTCTTTTTCTTGGGAAGCTGTAAAAATTCAAAACCGGTCTTTTCCTCCAACTGATCTATCTCTTCCTGAAGATCTTTATCAGGCCCCACGCTGAGAGTGAACCACATGTTGTATTCGTGATCCCTTCTGTAATTGTGAGTGACGCCCGGATGTTCGTTTATCCTCTCAGCGACCTCATATAGATCGTCTTCGCGTATCTTACCCGCCAACAACGTACTCTCCCAACCCATCTCTTTAGAATCGAATACGCCTCCTATCCTTCGGATTAAATTTCCTTCCTTCAACTTCTTCATCCTTTCGATCACTTCGTCTCCCCCCATGTCCAACTCTTCTCCCAGATCCTCGAAAGGTGTCTCTGAAAGAGGAAGTCCTTCCTGCGCCTTCGTCAAAAGTTCCTTATCCTTTTCAGAAAGTTCCTTTTCATCCATCATCTCACCTTACACCATGGATCAGCAGCAAGATAATCGCCGTCGGAATAATAGTAAGCTCTGGCACGACATCCGCCACAGATATCTATATTCGGACAGTCGCCGCATCCCCCTTCGTAATCTTCGAAGTCTCTCAACTTCTCGAACACTCCGCTCTCGTTCCAGATCTCGCGGAAACTCTCTTCCCTCAGATCCCCGGCTTCGACCGGAAGATATGGACAGACGTGAACTTCGCCTTCAGGAAGAACACAGCAGTACGATACACCAGCCAAACATCCACGGCTGTAACGCATCGGCCTGTCCATCTTTTCGGCCTGTACCATGAATTGAGGGGCGCAGGTGGGTTTGAGTTCCAGATCGGTATCGTCCATCATGTCGAGGACCTTCTCTATCATCTCCTGGTATCTTTCCGCTCTCAAAGAAGAACTCTCTATCTCCTTTCCCCTCCCGGTCGGTACCAAAAAGAAGGGATGTACTGCACGTGCACCTAGTCCTTCCGCGAACTCGACTATCTCGTCCAACTCGTCATAGTTCATTTCAGAGATCGTCGTGTTTATCTGAACCGGGATACCGACATCTACCATCTTTTCTATCGAGGAGACGGTCTTCTTCCAGGCTCCTTCGAAACCTCTGAATTCATCATGCACCTCGGGATCCACGCTGTCCAAGCTCACCGCGGCACCTTTCAACCCCGCTTCTTTCAGGCTTTCAAGCCTCTCTCTCTTCACATCGACCGCGTTGGTACCCAGCACAGGTCGAAGTCCGATATCGGAAGCGTGTTGCACCAGTTCTTCAAGATCGTCTCTCATCAAAGGTTCTCCGCCGCTCATTATGACCAGCATGAAGCCCTCTTCTTTGAGCTCGTTCAGAAGTTCAAATCCTTCTTCAGTCGAAAGTTCACTATCGACGTCTCCAGCGTCTGGTCCCGCGTCCCTGTAACAGTGGTCACAGTGAAGGTTGCAGCTCCTCGTCAGGTTCCAGGATACCATCTTCATCTTTTCACAGCTCCTCGGCTAAATCCAAAGCATGATAGGTTATTATAAGGTCGGCTCCCGCCCTCTTGATGGAATCCATCACTTCAAGAAACAGTCCTTCACTATCGATCAGACCGGCTTCACCGCCGTTCTTGATGAGCGAATATTCTCCGCTGACGCTGTAAGCCGCGATAGGAACATCGACCTCTTCCCGCAGTCTATAGATGATATCAAGGTAAGACAGAGCGGGCTTGACCATTATTATATCAGCTCCCTCTTCGATATCTAGAACAGCTTCCCTGATGGCCTCGCGGGCGTTGGTATGATTCATCTGATGAGATCTTCTATCACCAAAATCAGGGCTGGATTCGCAAGCGTCTCTGAAGGGACCGTAGAAAGAGGATGCGTATTTTGCTGAATAGGACATTATAGGTATATCCTTATGATCTTCCCCGTCCAGNCTTTCTCTTATGGCCTTCACACGTCCGTCCATCATGTCCGAAGGAGCTACCATATCCGCTCCGTTCTCCACGTGTGAAAGTGCCATATCAGCGAGGTAAGGTAGGGTCTCGTCGTTCTTGATCTTCCCGTCTTCTATTATCCCGCAGTGACCGTGAGAGGTATAGGCGCACAGGCAAACGTCCGTTATAAGATGAAGGTCGGGGAACTCCTCATCCAAGAGACGGAGCGCCTTCTGTACTGGCCCCTGATCATCTCTGGACATGCTTCCTGTTTCATCGCGGTCCTCCGGTATACCGAATAATAGTACGCTCTTCAGTCCGCTCTCCACCACCCTCTCCACTTCTTCCAAAAGCCTTTCGTCAGGGGATAGATGGTAGTTTCTCGGCAGCGACGGGATCTCTTCCTTGATGTTAGAACCCTGTTTGACGAAAATCGGATATATGAGATCGTCGATACCGACCGAATTTTCTTGGACCATATCTCTCAAATTCTCATCATATCTCAGCCTTCGCGGTCTTTTGAACATCTCATCCACCTCGACCATATCTATCCAACTCTTCAAGTGTTAGATAACATCCCGGATCCTCGGCCCAGAGGTCATCGTAAGAAGCCTCCGCCCGAGCCCTGAAATTTCCATTACATACGTCGAACCAGTCACAGCCATGGCATCTACCTTTGACCCGTGACTCCCTATCTCTTAACTTCCCGAGCAAAGTCTCATCGTCGTCCCATATATCGCCGAAACTCCTTTCCCTCACATCTCCTACAGTATGCCCCATGGTGAACTGATCAGGATGTACATAGCCCGACCAATCTACACACGCTATGGCTATACCAGATCTGTTGCCACCGTTGTTCTCGAGGTATCGAAGGACCCTCTCGGCTCTCTCATCGTCCTCCTCTATCATATCGAGGTAGAGGAAGATACCGTCCACGTGATTTCCGACGGTGAGGATCTCCTTGTCTTCATGCTCCTTCAGTATCTCTTCCGTTCTATCGAATATGCTCTTCATGATCTTCCTTTTCTCACGGTCGGTGAGAGCTGCATCGTTCAATTCCTTTCCTCTACCCTTGTGTACCAGATGGTAAAAGCAGAGTCGAGAGATATCTTCTTGGATCACGAGGTCGAATATCTGAGGTATCTCATCCCTGTTATAGTCGGTCATCGTGAATCGGAGACCCACTTTTTGTCCAGCATCTTGACAGTTGCGTATACCTCTCAGTGCTCTTTTGAAAGCGTCTTCGCTGCCTCTGAAGCGGTCATGGGTCTCCTCCAGACCATCCAAACTTATCCCTACATAACTGACACCTAGGTCTTCGAACGTCCCAGCTCTCTCTTCCGTGATCAAAGTACCGTTGGTAGAGATAGTGACCCTCAATCCTTTATCGGTGGCATACCCTATCAGTTCGTCGAGATCATCTCTCATCAAAGGTTCTCCGCCAGAGAACAGGAGCACAGGGACGTTGTGATCGGCGAGATCATCGATGAACTCCTTTGCTTCTTCGGTGGAGAGTTCATCCTGGGCTTTAGAGCCGTCTGCACTCGCGTAGCAGTGCTTGCAGGATAAGTTACAGGCCCTAGTACAATTCCAGACCACTATCGGGCCCATATCATCTCTCGTACCCTTTTTTGAGCCTTTGCTGTGCTTACTGTAGCGTAACTTGTCACCGTAATGACTCGAATCTATCAGAAGTTTAGATAAGTTCAACATCCTTCTCTACCTCCTTTATGGTATCTTATTATAGCATCGGAAAGTCCTTCTATATCGTATTCGGAGGCGACGATATCCACCTCGATATCGTGGTTCCGGGCGGTTTCTGCGGTCACGGGACCTATCGCCGCCACAGTCATATCTTCAAAGTACTTTTTATCATCTATCATATCGATGAAATTCTCGACGGTGGAAGAACTAGTGAAAGTTATCATGTTGTACATCCCGTCTTCGATATCGCGTTCGACATCCTCGGGGATCGAACCTCCCAGTGTTCTATAGGTCTCGACTTCATCGACGTCGTTTCCAGCTTCTTTCAACCCATCATGAAGGATATCTCTAGCTTCAAGGGTCCTGGGCAGCAATATCCTTTTCCTTCCATCGATCTCTTCCTTCAAACTGGACAATAATCCTTCAGCTCTGAACTCTTCCGGAACGATCTCTACGGAAAGACCTTTACTCTCGAGTTCTGACGCTGTCTTTTCACCTATAGCCGCCAACTTCACTCCATACAGAGACCTGATATCAACGTTCCTTTCAGACATCCTCTCGAAGAAATATCTCACACCGTTGGTACTGGTGAAGACTATCCAATCATACGATCCGAGGTTCTCTAAAGCGCGGTCGAGTCCGGAGAGATCGTCAGGAGGCGCTATCTTTATCGCGGGCACCTCTCTGACCACAGCGCCTTCGTCCTCCAACATCTCGGTAAAACCTCTAGCCTGCTCTTTAGGCCTTGTATTCAATACCCTTAAACCGGCGAGCGGTGACTCCAAACGCCAATCCGATCTTTTCCCGGCGACCTCACCAACGATTATGACCGCCGGTGGAGATATCTTTCCATCAGCTTCCCGGGCGATCTCTCCCAAAGTAGAAAGGATGACCGTCTGTTCCGGCATCGTACCTCTTTCTATTATCGCTGCAGGGGTCTCTTCGCTCCTCCCACCCTCCAATAGCTTTTGTTGGATACGGGGGAGGTTCTTGACACCCATCAAAAATATCAATGTCTCGGGTCCTTCGGCGAGTGCTCTCCATTCGTGGCTGCTCTCTTCTTTATCCGGGTCTTCGTGGCCGGTGATGATCGCCACTGAAGAAGATAAGTTCCGTGAAGTCGCAGGGATACCCGCATAGGCGGGAACGGCCAATGCCGAGGTTATCCCGGGAACAACTTCAAAACTGACTCCTTTTTCATCCAAATACTCGGCCTCTTCACCTCCACGCCCGAACAAGAACGGATCGCCGCCTTTCAAGCGCACGACTTTCTCCTTCTCACGAGACCTGTCGAAGAGGATACGGTTTATCTCATCCTGTTTGAGCCGATGTTTTCCCGCCTTTTTACCAGCGTAGATGGTCTCACAATCTTCAGAGATGTGATTCAAGAGTGAATTTTCGATGAGCCTATCATAGACAACTACGTCCGCTGTTTCCAGCGTTCTTTTTCCTTTGGTGGTCAATAATCCCGGGTCTCCGGGTCCGGCACCGACGAGATACACTTTACCCATGTTATCTATCCTCCAGATCCAGAAAGCGATCCGCACCCGCTCTCAACAGCCTGTCGGCGACCTCCACTCCGAGTTCATCTGCTTTCTCAAAAGGAGCTTCAGCCCTCACTTCAACGTGTTCCCGTCCATCTTTCGATCCTACAAGGGCGGTGAGGGTCAAACGATCGTCGAGCACTTCGGAATGACATCCAACAGGTACGTGACAGTCTCCGCCGAGGTGTTTCAACATGCCCCTCTCGGCTATCATCTTTCCTCTAAGTTCCTCTTTCTCAACCTCTTTCAGGAGTCTTTGCGACCTATCATCTTTTTCTCTTATCTCGACCGCTAGAACGCCCTGTCCAGGCGCCGGTAAGAACCTGTCAGGCGGAAGATAAGAAGTTATCATATCCTCGAAACCGAGTCTCTTCAAACCGGACACGGCCAGGATGAGAGCGTCATAATCTTCAGTCTCTAATTTCTCGAGGCGAGTGTTGACGTTGCCGCGGATAGGTTCGATCTCCAGATCGAGCCTCCGTCTGAGCAATTGGGTCTGCCGTCTCAAACTGCCAGTACCTACTATGCCATCAGAAGGGAGCTGGTCGAGATCATCGTATTCTAGAGAAACGAAGCAGTCCCTCGGATCTTCTCGATCCAGATATGCTCCGATCTCAAGACCTTCGATTAAAGAAGTGGGAACGTCCTTCAGGCTGTGCACAGCTAGATCGATCTCTCCTTCCAAAAGATACTTTTCGATCTCTTTCAAAAAGACGCCTTTGCCGCCTATCTCAGAGAGAGGTTTATCCAGTATCCTGTCGCCCTTGGTCTTTATCTTCTCTATCTCTACATCGAGTTCTTTACCGGATCGAGAAAGTATCTTTTTGACCCTCTCGGCCTGATGAACGGCCAGGTCACTAGCTCTAGTACCTATCCTTAACTTTTCCATCTGAATCGACTCCAACTTCTTCCAGTATTTCGATAAATATTTTTTTTAGTTCTTTTGGAACGGTCTTTTCAGCGATATCCAATGCCTCTTTTAGATCACCCTGCCAGAGCGCTTTTTCGACCCTTTGGTCGCCCAACCTGATCAGCAACTCTCGTCTATCTTCCTCCGGCATCCTTGATATTATCTCGGGCCGGAGCCTTTTCAGTATGTCTAGGTACTTTTCGTATGCTGGCCCGAATCCGTCATGCAGTCTTTGTTTCACAGATGCGGAAAGCGCGGGACTCGCACCACCCGTACTGACAGCCACCTTGAGATCACCTCGGTCGAAGGCCGCAGTCAGAGTGAATGTGGAGATATCTTTATCGTCCACAACGTTGACCAATACACCCCTTTCTTGCGCGGCTTGTGAAACCCTTCTGTTGACTTCCCTATCGGATGTAGCTGCCACAGCCAAAGTTTTCCCATCAAGGTGTCTTTCGGTGAACTCCTCTTCGAGATACTCTATCCCTTCAGCTTCCAAAAACTCTATCGATCGATCGGTGAACTCGGGGCTGACGACCATCAAGTTCGCTCCGGATCCGTGGAGCTGTTTGGCTTTCCTTTCGGCCACACCACCACCTCCGACAACGAGGCATGGCTCGCCGGATACGTCCAGGTTCACGTTTAGAGTATTTCGGACCATCTTTTCACCTATTATAACCTTCATCCTAGATCGAAAATATCCGATACCAATTCTAATCTATCTTCGTCATCCATCTGTTTCAAGTTGACTATCGGATCGTGCAGCATTTTTTTGATCAGCGCCCTACTGAAATCTTCCAAAACTTCTTCTTTCTCATCACGGTCCTCTGCAGTGGAGAGTTTGTTCATCGCCTTTTCAAGCTCCTTTTCCCGTAGATCCTCAGCTTTTTCGTTGAGCTTCTCTATCACCGGTGCGGCCTCCCTGTGTCCCAGCCAATCGTTCAGGTTCTCGTATTCCTCTTCGATCATCTCTTCTATCCTGTCCAGTTCAGATCGGCCGCCGGCCAAATTCTGTTCCACTATACTGTCCAATCCGTCCAGATCGTAGATATGAACTCCGTCTATCTCTTCTAGCCCGGGCTCTATATCTCTAGGTACGGCGAGATCGATGAAGAGGATATCGTCGTCCCTGGACTTCAGTCCTTCTCCGTGTATATCTTTTGTGATGACCGGTTCCGACGAACCTGTAGAGGTTATCACCAGGTCGTATTCGCCGATAGTGCTTTGCAGCTCTTCAAGAGGTACGGCTCTACCCTTGAACTCTTCGGCCAGCGAGGACGATCTCTCGAAGGTCCTGTTGGTGATATCAGGGTCCGTCACGCCCCGTTCAACGAGGTTTTTCAAGACCATTCTACCCATGTCTCCAGCACCAACGATAAGAACATCCCCACTGTTTATATCCTCGAGCATCTCATCTGCCAGCTCGCAGGCGGCTGAACCTATAGACACCGCCTTTTCAGAGATGGACGTTTCATCTCTAGCCCTTTTACCGGCGCGGATCGCTCTTTTGAATACGGCGTGCAGGAGCGTGTCGCAGCAGTCCTCCTCGCACGAAAACTCGTAAGCTTCTTTCACCTGACCCAGTATCTGAGGTTCCCCTTTTACCATAGAATCCAAGCCGGAGGCGACTCTGAAGAGATGAAAGACGCTGTCCTTTCCCTCGTGCACATACAGATGATCTTCGAGGTCTGATAAGTCGGAAAAACCCTCTAAGAAGTTTTTAAGGCGCTCTTTTTCTCCATCCGGCTCTTCGGTACAAAGATAAACTTCACATCTGTTGCAGGTGTTCAATATGACCGCACCATCCCTATGTTCGACATCTAGTAAGTTCGAGATGACCTCTCTTTTCTGAGTGTCCGAGAACGCTACGGCTTCCCTGACCTCGATAGGGGCCGTGATATGATTAAGACCTATGGCGATTATCTCCTTCATGGGATATACCTCTAGATTTGTAAATTCGTCAGATCTTCAGCGCCTTGACTATATGATGCCGAACTATATAAAAATCTGTTTCCCCACTCATATCCATTATCGGTTATACTGTATAGATTATAACTCCTTTATATCTTTTATGAGGTTCGAGTCACAAGCTGGAGTCGATCTGGCTAGATAGTACCTTTGGTTTAGATCCGACAAAATCAAAATATATTTATATTCGATATGCTTACTAAAGCATAATGTTTTCCGACGGTGAAGACAGGGGAAAAAAGATCGCCGTAGTGATCATAGTCGCGATCCTTATAATCACATGCATCATCGCCTGGAGGAGTGTTTACTCAGGAGACGAGCTGATCTTAGCTACTACTACGAGCACCTATGATTCCGGACTTTTAGACGAGATCGTACCGATGTTCGAAGAAGAGCACGACGTGAGGGTCAGAGTGATGGCAACAGGAACGGGACAGGCACTCGCATTGGGAGAAAGAGGCGATGCAGACGTTTTACTGGTGCATTCACCCGAAAAGGAGGAAGAGTTCATCGATAGCGGCCACGGCAACGCTCGATACGAGGTGATGTACAACGAATACGTTATCGTCGGTCCTTCCGACGATCCTGCCGGTATCCGTGGTATGGACGATGCTGAGGCGGCCTTCGAGCTGCTTTACGAAGAAGGGGCAACTTTTTGTTCTAGAGGTGACGATTCGGGCACTCATATGAAGGAACTAGATATCTGGGAAGGTGCCGATATAGAAAAAGATGAGATCGAGGGTTCCGACCGGTACAGATCGCTCGGACAGGGTATGGGCGATACGCTCAGGACCGCGAACGAGTTCGGTGACGCTTACACCTTGGCCGACGAGTCTACCTATATATCCCTCAAAGAAGATCTTGTGGAGCTCGATATACTCGTCAGGGACGAGGAGACGCTTTTCAACCAGTACTCCGTGATACCGGTCAGCGGTGCAAGAAATTCCGAAACAGCCGAAGACTTCGCCCAGTGGATCGTTTCGGACGAGATACAGGGTGTGATCGACGAGTACACCGTGAAAGGAGAGAGGATCTTCACCGCAAATGCAAAAAAGACCATCTGATCTGAGGAAGATATATGACCGCCGAGATAATACATATAACCCTACTTTCGATATTCGTTTCGATCTCAGCCACGCTTTTAGCGTCAGCGATGGCCGTCCCTTTAGGTACGATAATGGGGCTTCATAAATTCAGAGGGAAGGAGATCATCAGGACCATAACTTACACTCTCTACGGCTTTCCTCCTGTTGTGGCGGGTCTGATAATCTATCTGATGCTTTCTCGGGAAGGTCCTCTAGGTTCCTTGAATCTGCTCTTCACCCCGACCGCCATGATACTAGCACAGATGGTTCTGGTATTCCCTATAGTGACAGGACTGACCATGTCTTCGGTCTCCGATGTAGCAAAAGACGTGAAAGAGACCGCGATGACGCTGGGCGCGGATAGATGGCAGACGGCTAAAACCGTTCTGAACGAGGCCAGAGTGGGTGTCATCTCGGCAGTGATGGTCGGTTTCGGCAGGGCTATCGCCGAGGTCGGTGCGGTGATAATGGTCGGCGGTAACATAAGATGGCACACACGTGTACTGACCACCGCTATAGTTCTGGAAACGAGGCGAGGTAACTTCCAATATGCACTGATACTGGGAGGTATCCTGCTTTCAGTGGCACTTATAGTGTTCTTCGTACTGAAGCGTTACCAGGACAAGGGGGTGAGGACGTGAGTCATGAGATCGCCATGAGATGCGAGGACGTCTGCAAGAGTTTTCAGGGAAATACCATATTAGACGAACTTTCGATCTCGGTAGAGAAAGGAGAGCTCTTAGCCATCATAGGACCGAGCGGTGTAGGGAAGACCACACTCCTAAAGATAATGAACGGTCTTATATGTCCCGATAAGGGTGAAGTCAGGCTTATGGACGACAGGTTGAGATTCGATGATGAAGCCGATCTCGGAGCAAGGAGAAAGATGGCGCTACTCTCCCAGGAGCCGTATCCCTTGAGCAAGACCGTCTGGGAGAACGTCGCTTATCCCCTTCATCTGAGAGACGAAGATGATATCGAAGAGAGGGTCGAAGATGCGTTGGAGCACGTCAGCCTGATGGATATGGCGGAAAGGAACGCTGGGACGCTATCCAGCGGAGAACTTCAGAGGATGGCTTTCGCCAGAGCGACCGTTTTCGAACCGGAAGTCCTTCTATTAGACGAGTTCACCGCACACCTGGATCCCTACAACATAAGCGTGTTAGAGGATGCGGTTGAGTGGTACGTTGATGAAAAAGACACCGCTGTTGTCTTTGTAACACACAATCTCTTCCAGGCCGAGAGGATAGCTCATACTACAGCTTTTTTATTCGACGGTCAGATAATCGAGAAAGGAACGACTGAAGAGGTTTTCGAAGAGGCGGAGGACGAAAGAACTGATGCCTTCGTGAACGGTGAGATGGTCTTTTAAAAAAAATAGAAAGGGTTTAAGAACGGTTTTTACTTGTACTCTTGGCAGGTGTCGCAGTACCATCTATCGTATTCATGTATGTACCTGATCGGTTGACCGCAGTCAGGGCAAGGATGAGACTCCTGCTGTGGCTGTGTTTCTTCCTTTGTTTGTCCTCGCTGTTGCTGAGAAACACC
>SL_8KL_010_SEDDRAFT_10002971_pt1 | contig 14098 bp, 12 predicted proteins | sample SodLakKL_010_SED_4_FD_11160 | JGI IMG/M metagenome (IMG submission 11160) | reverse complement strand
GTGGGAATGGCCGATATTGAGCAGCAGATCACGAACACCGACCGCACGCGCCATCATATCGGATCTATCAGCAAGACATTTACCGCGGCGCTTATCCTGCAGTTGACCGAAGAGGACAAGCTGCGTCTGGACCAGCCGCTGTCCGACTTCTATGACGGCTTCCCGGCGGCCGATGATATTACGATAAAAAGACTGCTCCACCACCGCAGCGGGCTGTTCAGTTTTACCAGTGACCCGGAATATACCAGCTGGATGACCGAGCCAAAATCGCGCGATGAGTTGCTGGAGCTGATGCGCAGTTACGACCAGCACTTCGAGCCAGGTTCCCGGACCGAGTACAGCAATTCAAATTACCTGCTGCTGGGGTTCATCATTGAGGATGTGACCGGAATGAGCTACCAGGAAGTGCTGGAGACCCGCATCACCGGTCCGCTGGGCCTGGAGGATACGTACTACGGCATGCAGATATCCACCGATCGCAACGAATCCTACTCCTACGCTTATTCGGATGGATGGGAAAGGCAGCCCGAGACCGACATGAGCATCCCGCACGGCGCAGGTGCGCTGCTGTCGACTCCGACGGATGTGGTCCGTTTTGCGCATGCGCTTTTCAACGGGAAGGTACTTGAGCCCGCCGGCCTTGAAAAAATGACGCACCTGAAGGACGGGTTCGGGATGGGCTTGATGCGTTATGTCTTCCACGATATTGCCGGTTTCGGTCACACCGGGGGCATCGACGGATTCCAGTCCAACCTGGCTGTTTTCCCCGATGAGGATCTTTATATCGCGTTCGCGGCCAATGCCATCGCCTGGACCAACAGCGGCCTTCTGATAGTCATGCTGGATGCGTGGCACGGCAAACCGGTGGAACTGCCCGACCTGGAAACGGTCACCCTTCCAGAAGAGCATCTGCAAACATTTGCCGGCTCCTATGCTTCGGAACAAATCCCGCTGGAGATCAGTATCTGGGAAGAAGATGGAAACCTGATGGTCCAGGCGACAGGTCAGGGTTCCATTACATTGGAAGCGACCAGCGAAACAAGGTTCCGGTTCGATCCGGCCGGTCTGGTCATCACATTCCATGCCGACGAGGAGGGTGTATTTCGCAGTTTCACGCTGTTCCAGGCAGGTATGGAGTTTCTGTTTGAGCAAAAATGACGAACAAAAGCCAGGCATCATTTTCGATTACGATGTCGATGGAAATATCGTGGGTATTGAAATTCTGGAAGCCTCCCAGAAAACGGAAAACCCATCTGATATCACCTGCGAAATCAGATAGTTTTTCACGTTGGAAAATCAGAAAAACACTTTTCTGAACCATCGACGATTTTCTGAACCATCGTCTACTCAGGCTTGTTAAAAAAGTACTGTATTCACGGTCATTCTGAAGTAAAATGAAAGGATTGTATGAATAAAGCTACTGCAGTACGCTCAGCCACCCTCCTCCTGTTAATTGCCATTTTTGCTGTTCCACCACTTGACGCACAGCAATTCGGCCGCAACAAAATCCAGTACGACACTTTTGACTTCAAGGAGATCGAAACTGACCACTTTCGTATCCTGTATTATCCCGAAATGCGGCCATTCATGCCCTATGTGGCCCGAATGGCCGAACGCTGGTACGATCGGCTTTCCCTCGTTACCAATCATCAGTTTGCCGAAGGCGACCGCAAACCGCTCATTTTCTATGCCGACGATGCCGACTTCCGGCAGACCAATATCGTGCCGGGTTTCATCCCCGGGGGGGTGCGCGGACTGGCCGAGCCTGTCCAGGAAAGGGTCGTGATGCCGCTGGCCCCGAATCACACTGTCACGCATCATGTACTGGGACACGAGCTGGTCCACTCCTTCCAATTTGATTATGCCGCCCAGACGGGCATGAACGTGCGCCGGCTGCCGCTTTGGCTCATGGAAGGGATGGCGGAATACTATTCGCTGGGGCGCCGCCATACCGAAACCGCCATGTGGATGCGTGATGCGGTCATCAGCGATCAGTTGCCTGATTTTGATGATTTCATGCGCCAGGAACGGTACAATCCATACCGGTTCGGACATGCTTTCCTGGCATTTCTGGGGGGGACCTATGGTGATGAGACCATTATACAGTATTTCCGCGGAGCGGATGTATATGGCTCCCGGGTTGCGGTTGACACCCTCTACCAGATACCTGCCGAAGAGCTTATGGAGGCCTGGCACAACGCCCTCAGAGAGCACTACGAGCCGCTGATTGAAGATCGAACCCCGCCCGATGAGACCGGGCGCATCATCCTCTCGGAAGACCACGGACACGGACGCATCAACCTGGCACCGTCACTTAGTCCCGACGGTGAGTACGTGACTTTCCTGACCGACCGTTTTCCGTTGGGCATCGATCTGAAAGTCGCCCGGTCGGAGACAGGAGAGGTGATCGCGAACCTGGGCAGCGTACACGAGGATCCGCACCTGGATGATATCCGTTTCCTGACATCCGGCGGCAGCTGGAATCCTGACAGCGACCGAATCGCCTTCATCACCTTTTCAAGAGGCGATAACGAAATCGCCATCTGGAACGTCTACGAGGAAGAGATCGAACGCTCCATACGGATCAGCGGGGTGCCGGCGCTTGAGAATCCTGCCTGGAGTCCGGACGGACGCCATATCGCTGTCTCCGGCGTCATTGGCTCCAAAAGCAATATCTATGTGTACAATCTGGAGGAAGACCGGGTGGAACAGCTGACCGACGATATGTTCACCGCGCTACAGCCGCAATGGAGCCCGGACGGACAGACCATTGCCTATGTCACCGACGGCGGGCCGGACGGCACCGATCTGGACCGGCTGGAAATCCGCCCGCCCCAAATGGCCTTAATCGACACCGGCAATGGCGATATTACCTACCTCGCGCCCCTGGGTACCACCAACTACTCCAATCCGCACTTTTCCCCCGATGGCGAAAGCCTCTATTTCATCGCGGCGCCGGATGGATTTCAGGACGTATTCCGCTATGATCTCGGGTCGGAGGAAACCTACCGGGTCACCCGGACCCAGACCGGCATCACGGGCGTCACCGAACAGTCACCTGCACTCACCGTATCCCGTGATACCGGGAAGCTGATGTTCTCCATCTTTTCAGCCAACACATACAAGGTGGCCGCATTGAATCCCGGCCGTGATACGGAAGAACCGATGGGAGGCCAACAGGCCGACCCGAATGCACCGGCCGGCATCCTGCCCCCGTATGACGCCCTTGACGAAAACGTCGTTGCCGGGTACCTTGCAGAGCCGGATGACGGTCTGCTTCCGCCGGATAAGGAGTTCGAGGAGGAAGATCACACACGCACCCTAAGGCTGACCGGACTGCTGCCACCGCAAATAGGTGTCGGTATCGGCGGTATTGGCGGGACGCAGGCCGCTGGCGGGGCCGGTTTTCTTTTTTCCGACCTGCTGAACGACCGTGACCTTGCCGTTGCCGCTGGATTTGAGATCCGCGGTGAGATCAGGGACATAAGCGGTATGCTGCGTTATATCAACCGTCGTCACCGGATCAACTACGGCGCATCGGTTCAAAGAGTTCCGCAGAGCTTTGCCATGGCTTTTCGTGATATTGACGAAGAGACCGGTCAACCGGTTCTAAACCGCCTTGTTGAACGTATCACCATCAACCAGGCCAATATCCTGGGAGAATATCCGCTCTCCATAACCACACGATTGGAAACCACTGCAGGCATTTCGCTCTATACCTTCGACCGGTGGGTTGAAACCTATACCGTCGGCTTTGGCGGTTTTTTCGGCGACCGGGACATCGAAGAGCTGGAGGCCCGCGACGATATCTATTTCGGTTCCGCATCTCTGGCCTATGTCCTGGACACCTCATTTATGGGGTTCACCGCGCCGATCCAGGGCCGGCGCCTGCGTATCCAGGCCACCCCGCTGATCGGATCCGTCCAGTTTGCCCGCATAATGGCCGATTACCGGCGCTATCATTTCTTCGATCCACTGACACTTGCCGGACGCATCGCCCACTTCGGCAACTACTGGTCCGACATAGACGACCCGTTCTCAACCGTCTACCTTGGCTATCCCAACTCACAGGCCTTTGTGCGGGGATACAGCTTCTTTTCATTCCGGGCCGACGAATTCACCCAGGATGATGAGGACTTCGCACCCATCAACCGACTGGTCGGCACCCATGCTGCCGTAGCCAGTGTGGAGCTCCGCTTCCCGCTGCTGGGCATGGAAAACTACGGGCTGTTTCGCACACGGTTCATCCCGATTGATGTCGCACTGTTTGTGGATGGCGGACTCGCCTGGAGCGACGACGAGCCACCTGTTTTCCGGCTCGAAAGGGACTCCGATGAGCGCATCCCTGTCTTCAGCACCGGATTGTCCGCCCGGATCAATCTGCTAGGCGCCCTGGTCCTGGAGTTCTATCTGGCACACCCGTTCCAGCGGCCGGAACGGAGCACGCAATTCGGAGTTCAATTTATCCCCGGATGGTAACCGCTCCGGTACAGCCATTTTGTCCCGCACTGGTGAAGATTCCGGTACAGCCATTTTGTCCCCTGCTGGTGAATATCCTGCGGCAGCCGGTTCTGCCGGGCTTCAGAACTGCAACAGCCCGCGGGCAACGCTCCGGGCCGGGATGATTTCCATCCCTTCCAGTCGCTCCGGGTTGTGCTCCCGGTCGTTGACCACATCCCTTATATAGACTTTTTCAATCTGTTCCGGGAATCGGCGCATCATTTCCCGGTAAATTTCCGGATCCCTTTCCCCGGAATCACTTACCAGGATAAACCTCCGTTCCGGAAAAGCCTCCAGGATGTCGGCAATCTGGCCGCTTTTCTGATCAAATGTGTAGTCATCATTGATGAGCAGCTCACCCATGTTCCTCCAGGTTTCCGGGCTCAGAAAGTTCTTCTGTATATTTTTCATGTGCATCGAACCGTGCGGAAAGCCCTGGTCCTCGTGGAACAGGAATTCCGTAAGAGGATTGAAAAATTGACGCGGCGTGCCGGATACATAGTGGAAGGCGGCATCATGCCACTGCTGGTACAGAGCCGCCATTCGGGGAACCGCCTGATAGGGCTTGAAAAAAGTGTTGTGCAGCACAGTCTGAATGCCGGCCGGCATCTCGGTGATCTTGACGGTATCGTCAATATCCGAAATGACCGAAAGTCCGTATGGTGCTATCAGTTGGATGCGCCCAGTGCCTTCATGCTCATCGGAAACGGCCCGGATCGTCAGCCATCCATCCATCGAATTCTGCTGCGCCAGCAGCTGCTCCGCCCGCTCCCTGCCGAGACGGATCGTACCGTTCTTGATACCGTTCAGATTCGTCCGGAGCGGGGTTCCGTCATCGGAAAAAAGCCGGAATTCCTCACCTTCCGGGTCCCCATCGAACACGAACACGACCTTCTCACGGAATTCGCTGTCGGCAATAAAAGCGCTGATCCGATAGCGGAAAATTTCCGTCTGCTCCTCATCAAGATCGTACCAGTTATTTACCAAAGCAGTGATCGCACGCTCCTGGATGGGCCTGGGCTCGCTCACATAAAGCTTAAGAGGAATCACCCACTCATCCCCTTCGAGATATCCATAGGCATTATAAAAAGTAACATTTTTGATGTCGGACCGGGTAGTTACCCAATGGCTGCTCCACGCACCGCTAACTGTCAGCGCTACAAACAGCAAACCGGCTATCACGAAATGTCTATATGTGTTATTCTTCATGTCAGTTTATTCATGCCCCCAGGGTGGCGGTGGCAGTTCGTCCATCGGTTCGGAAAGATCAAAATCCACGCGCCAGCTCCAGCTGGTATCACGGATGGTGCCGTAGGTATACCGCTCACCGGGTACAATTTCTATGCGCCATCCCCGGAAATAGCCGGATTCCTCGGTGCGCGCCACCGATTTGAACTCCTGGCGCACGGGGGTACCCTCTCCCACCGAATATCCGCCGTACATGGTCACATCGTCCGGGCTGCCGTCGCGTTTGCGGTGGTCGTGGCGCAACTCCAGGCGATCCTCGTGCCGAGTGAATATCCAGGTACGCGACCGGTCCCAGTCCTGCTCCTCCTCGAGCTCGATATGGAACGGGATCCGCACCTGGTGCTCGTCGCACTCGCGGAAATGGGCAATAAGCAACTCGGTGCCGGTGAGCATATCATCCCCCTCAGGCTCCAGGGTAAGTCCGCCGGGGTAGGCCTCCCCGCAGTGTTCGATCAGACGCTGAAAGAACACGTCCCGCGCATCAGGTGATTCCGCGGTCGCTTCGTATTCCGGCAAACCGGGTTCCTGGGGATCGGCAAGGGGATCGGGGTCGGTTGCGGGGTCCGGTACAGGTCTGTCATCGTTACATGACAACAGCATCAATGAAATCAGTAAACAGAAAAAAAATCGGGACATGTGTATATGCGTTTGGGTGAAAAACGGATGGATGTATCGGGTTGCCAGTGCTTCACGAACGACGACAATGGCCGCGATGGTGTTTTATCCCGATCCGTATCCAACAGGAAAGTCTGCAAATTACAAATTCTGCAGGAAACAAGCCGGTTCTTTGGGGGTGTTCCGTGGATTGATAATTGCCGGACACGACAGAAGAAATCCCGGGAATTGGAACACATGGTTTTTTCTGTTTGTTATCACTAAAAAGGAAACGATCCTCAAAACCAACAGATACCATGGCACATATTGAAGAATTCAACAGAATTGTCAAGAATGCTGAATCCTGGATCATTGATGTGGCCGAAGAGATGAAAACGGAAAACCACAGTGCCGCGTTGCATGCTACGAGGGCAACGCTTCGGGCCCTTCGGGACCGGTTGCCTGCCAACCAGGCGGCTCATGTTGGCGCACAGCTCCCCCTGCTTATTTCCGGTTATTTCTATGAAGGATGGAAGCCCGCAAGCACGCCAACAAAAGAGCGGAGTCCCGAGGAGTTCATGGCTAAGGTCCAGGCGAACATCGACAATCTGGGCCATCCATTGAAAGCCGAAGATGTGGTCAGTCCTGTATTCAGGGTCCTTGCAGGTAAAATCAGCGAGGGCGAGTCACGTGACATCCGGAATGCGCTTCCGGAGAAGTTGCGTGAACTTTGGATGGCGTCGGCCGAGACGTAAAATAGCTGAGGCATAATGCGAATTCAGCATAACGCGAATACGACATTAAACGATTGCAACAAACCAGAAATGCAATCCAAAACAGAATGAGGTATGTGACATGTTCAGATCCCTGAAATTTTTCTTAATCTTTTTTGCTTTCACTTCATTTGGCGTTATCGCCTGCGAAAATGACGTAGATGTTCCCAGCGACGATGAGTTGCTTGGAGAGGAACCGCCGGTCCCGATGACAGAACGGCCTACTGGGAATTATCATATCGACGACTTGCCGGTGAATGTTCCGTATGTATTGCCGGAACTTTCCGATGAGGAGCTCCGGAAATTCGCGGAAATAAACTTCCGGGCCGGACAAAAAAGACTGGATCCCGAATTGGATGCCGAAGAATATGTAGCTCTCATTGAAGATGGAGGGCTTTCTACGGCACAATACAGGGAAATCTACGTTGTATTGGAGCGGGAGCCTACGGTAAGATTGCGGGTAGCAGAAATAATGGAAGAGCTGTATGAGGAACAGTAGCCGCGCTTTTGCGTACGCTGCCATTATTGTGAATACAACCGGCAGGACACTGCGGCCCGGCAGGTATCCAGGCGATCGGTGACCTTGTGGAACATCTTGGCGGCAGATGCCGAAACAGGCGGCTGAAGATTGTGGCGGATTCCTTATTTTCGGATATCCTTGCGCAAGAATAATCCATTGTAAATGATATCGGGATATCCATGAAAATAATCGTTCCGCTCCGATTGTCGGACCTGATTCTGATGATTGCGGTTGGTGCCGTTACCCTTGCTTGCAGAGGTACACGCGGAACTCTCGAAGGGGAACAGGCGGACGCGGAACAGGCCGACCGGGCGCGGCACCACTACGACCGTCCGGCCTACCTGCTGTTCACCGGCGAGGGTGAGCCCGCCGGCCGGACGTCCGCTGCCATACGATCACGAGCTGCTCGGGTGCGCCGACTTCCTGCTGATGGTTCCTGAACGCATGGCCCGGACTCACTGACTTTCCACTGACAAGGTGCCCATTCCAGCTCAGTTTCTGAAATAAACTGACGCTCCTCTTTTTTGATTTGGTGGATGCGTGGAGAGTCACATGGACGCTCATTGAAGACGAGCCCCGCATCTGTGCAAGGAAAAAAATGAATTCTTTGGAATGATTACATCCGTTGCTTTTTTTCAGGATTATGATAAGTTGCACGAGGATAGTGTACACTAATACACAGCACCGTATCGCCTATGAAATATGTCGCACATGAAATGTCCATGACGGCAATCCGGCAAAGCAGAAGGTGGCAAGAGAGCTTATCGAAAAAGGGTTGGAAGGGCAGGCATTCAGTCGGACATACATAACGGTCCGTCGACAGCCGCATACATCAGGAATGATTCCCATCCGGAAGGTGTTCTCCGCTTCATGCAGAAATGAGTCTGATGATCCGTAAAGAATATCCATTAAGCAAAACGCCGGCTGTAAGGGGCGCTAACGCTATAAATCCACCCGACATGAAATGTCCATGACCGGGCATAGCCCCGGACACACAGAAGTATGATTAAAAACGTCATGGACATTCTATCTGACGATATGAATCCCAAATTATAAACAGATGAAAACAACCCTCCCAAGGCTGCTGCTCACTCTTACAGTGGCATTGCTGATCCTGCCAATGTACAGCAACATCAATGCGCATGAGCACGGATCTATCCTCTTCGAAAACGTCCGCATCTTCAACGGCCACTCCGAGACCCTTTCGACTCTGTCATTCGTACTGGTGGATGGGAATACCATCCAGCGCATTTCGACCGAGCCCTTTGATGTGGACGGCGACAACACCACGCGCATCGACGGACAGGGTCGCACGCTGATGCCAGGGCTTATCGACGCGCACGTGCACCTGACGTTCGGCTCCCTGACCATGGAACAGCTCATGGACCCGAGGTTGACTCCGGAACAGGCGGCGCAAAATGCAGCAGCCGGTGCCACGGAGATGCTCATGCGCGGCTTCACGGCCGTACGCGACGCTGGCGGACCCATTTTCGAACTCAAACATGTCATCGACAACGGACAGGTTCCCGGTCCGCGCGTCTGGCCATCCGGGGCAACCATCAGTCAGACTGCCGGACATGGTGATTTCCGCCTTCCCAGTGAGCGCTCCCGCCGCTTTTTCGGAGAGCCATCCCGCGCTGAACTCATGGGTGCCACGTTCATCGCCGACGGTCGCGACGAGGTACTCACCGCCACGCGTGAGAATCTCCGCTTCGGCGCCAGCCAGATCAAGCTGATGGCCGGCGGCGGAACATCATCCGCCTATGATCCGGTGGACGTGACCCAGTACACCCTTGACGAGATGAAGGCCGCTGTGGAAGCCGCCGAGGACTGGGGTACCTACGTCATGGTGCACGCCTACACCCCGCGGGCCATCCAGCGCGCTATCGAGGCCGGGGTCAGGGTTATCGAGCACGGCCAGCTTCTCGACAGGGAGACGCTTCAGATGATGGCCGACAACGACGTTTGGCTCAGCACGCAGGTGCTGCGGGCAAGCACGCCCGATATGGATCCGCATCGCATCGAAAAGAGAAAACCGGTGATTGAGGGACAGCCCCGCATGTGGACCCTGGCCCGGGAGCTGGGAGTCAAGATTGCATGGGGAACCGACTTCCTTTTCGAGCCGGCACTCAACAGGGAGCAGAACAGCAACATGCTGCTGCTCCGCGAATGGTTCTCTCCTGCGGAGATCCTCAGACTGGTAACACATGACAATGCGCAGATGCTGGCACTTTCCGGCCTGAGAAGTCCCTATCAGGGCAGGCTGGGTGTGGTGGAAGAAGGCGCACTCGCCGACCTCCTGCTGGTCGACGGCAACCCGCTGGAAAACCTGGAGCTGATCGCTGATCCGGAAAACAACTTCCTGGTAATCATGAAGGACGGCAGGATCTACAAGAATGTGATGGAATAACGGGCCGTTGCATTTACCCTGCCTGGATCAGGGTTTCAAAAGNCGGGATCATCATGTAATCAGGTGGAAATAATCAGCTGGTGATGGCAAAGGGATCCACCATAAGAAACATGGTACATCATGCCAGATGTCAGACAATCTCAGTCGTCGCATCTGACGGCATCTCGTTTCGTGGGTATGTATCAAAATACCCAATTCAATATACCGTGACATGATCATCCGGAAAATGATCTTTTATATAAAACGAGGCAACTATAAGGGTGAGTTTCCTCGTGCAAAATGCGGAAAGGTATTATAATCTGCAAATAATCATATCCACCAGGAGCAATCGGCCGATCAGTAGGCTGTTTAACTGGGGGATGCCGGTAAAAGCCGCTCCAGGCCATTCTCTTGTGGCTTGGAAAACTCCTGAAGCAAGGAAGGGGTTCTGGGATGGTCATCAAAAAGTTGTGTAACGGTCGGTGGCTTCAACAGACCAACTCTTACTATTATTCAAAGCTAGCTTACCTGAAACATGATAATAGGCAAACAAAAAGCGAAAACCTTATTGGCACTGACGGTAGCTGTCATCCTCGTATTTACTGTATTTACAGCATCTCTCTTTGCCCGGGAAAGACCCAATATTGTTTTAATAATGGTTGATGACCTGGGATACGATGACTTATCGGGTCACGGCAACCAGATCGTGCATACTCCGAACCTCGACGAATTATCGGAAACCTCGGTGCGTTTTCTGGATTTTAATGTAGCACCTGTTTGCGCTCCCAAACTTCAGGGAGCCGGGGGATGTGGCATCGTATGATCTTAGAGTTGCAGAAGCCGGCCGATACAAATTCATCCTGGACAAACAGGGTCATGCCGGTTCCGGATTCAGGTTCCGTATAAGTACTGAGGATGACAGCATTGAATTCTGTCCACCGGTTTTACATAGTTGCTGAAGGGGCGGAGTTTTCAGCCGACCGGATCGAAGTACCCGATTGAGTTTTTTGAATTTTTGAAGAAACCTCAGATCATATCCATTCGCTCTTATTTCACGTGTTTTCTTTTCATGATTCCACGATCTGTATTCTCTGATGCACTGGCCGGAACAGCATCCGGTAACCATTTGTTTAAAAATGGTAAAGGTGGAAGTTTCTCCGCCGCGCTATATTGAATCCAAAACACAGCAGTCATGAAAATCGCCCTGTTCACAGCCAAACCCTACGACAAGTACTATTTCGACCGGCAACTTTCCGATACGGATCACAAAATCACCTACTTCGAGGATGCCCTCAACACGGACACGGCCGTGCTGAGCCGCGGTTATGACACGGTCTGTGTTTTCGTGAACAACATCATCGACCGGGAGACCATTGAAATGATCGCCGACTTTGGTGTCAAGGTGATTGCCCTGAGGGCAGCCGGGTGCAATAACATCGATCTGGAGGCGGCCGAGGATGCCGGTCTGCAGGTGTTCCGGGTACCGGCCTATTCGCCGGACGCCGTGGCCGAACATACCGCCGCGCTGATCCTGACCCTGAACCGTAAAACACACAAGGCCTACAACCGCGTCCGGGAAAATGACTTTTCACTTGACGGGCTCACCGGGTTCAATATCCACGGCAAAGCCGTAGGGGTTATCGGGACAGGAAAAATCGGTACGGCATTTTGCCGGATCATGAAAGGATTTGGCTGTTCCATAAATGCCCACGATCCCTATGAAAACGATGAAGTCAAAGAGATGGGCGGAACATACATGGAGGTGGATGAGCTGCTGGCAAAGAGCAACATCATATCCCTCCACTGTCCTCTGATTCCCGAAACGAAGCACATGATCGACAATAAAGCGATCGACAAAATGAAGGACAGCCCGATGCTCATAAATACCAGCCGCGGCGCCCTGGTAAAAACAGCAGACGTGATCGACGGTCTCAAGGAGAAAAAAATCGGATCGCTGGGGATTGATGTCTACGAGCAGGAGGAAAACCTGTTTTTTCAGGACCTGTCCGAAGAGGTGATCCAGGATGATGAAATAAGCCGGCTTATGACGTTCCCGAATGTGCTCATCACCGGCCACCAGGCCTTCCTTACCAAAGAGGCGCTCGACGAGATCGCGAAGATCACGCTGCAGAACCTGACCGATTACGAGGCGGGAAAAGACGTAGAAAACCGGGTCTGCCCTTAATTAACCAGGTCTGCCTGTAGCGGCCGGATCCACCGGATTGCACATGGCCGCCCCTGCGGATTCCGCAAAGAGGCGGTCATCAGTGATGCTTGCGTGCCGGATTGCAGGCGGGCAACTGGATTCAGTTATTCATTTTGGTGGTGCATGTCATCCATATCATGAATCATGATCTGCTCAGGCACAACAGCAATGCGTCAGATCTGACTGCCCGGGCATCTCTTATTATCAACATGCGCCGATGGAGTCCATTCCAATCGGACTCTTGGTGATACGAATGACGATGGGTCACACGTACGATGGATCATACGTACGATGGATCATACGTACGATGGATCACACGTCGTACTTCTTCCGTCCAGGGGTTTGGAACGAGAGAACAGCAAATCAACAACCAGCGCTTATCATCGATGCGGCAGGTTGCCTCCCCTGACGTCAATGGCATCCACCGGTTCCTCAAAGGCTATGAAGAGGATGCATTCCTCTTCGGGTCCCTTGCAGACGGCATCATGCGGCAGCTTGGCCGGACCGTAGGCGTACGTGAACGGATGCAATATTACCGGCGGCTGGCCCTGGTAGTTGACGCGCATCTGGCCGGATATCAGTACCATGCGCTCGGCTGAAGTGTGCCAGTGTTTGGGAATCTTCGAGTCGGGTGCCAGCCTCAAAAGCATATCGGCATCGTGCTCCTCCGGATTGCCCTGGATCACTCCCAGCCCGCAGCCTGAGGGCATGAACTCCGGGCAGGCACCAAAATCCACTTCTCCGGAAGTGAGTACAAATGCTTCTTCATCGGAACCCGGTGCCGGTTCCTCTTCGGTCGATATGGCATCCACCGGATCCTCAAAAGCAATGAAGAGAATGCAGGGCTCCTCGCTCTCCGGGAGGCAGTGCGCTACGTGGGCCAGTCCGCCCGGACCATAGGCATAAGTCCCCTGCTCCAGAAATACCGGATCCTGTCCGTCGTAATCCACCCTCATTTTGCCGGAGACAAGTACCATCCGCTCGTCTGACGTATGCCAGTGATGGTCGGCGGTGGTGCCGGGTTGCAGTTTGAAGTAGACATCCGCATTGCGTTCGGTGGGATCACCCTGGATGAAGGCCAGCCGGCAGTCGTCCGGCATGAACTCCGGACAGGGGAACCATTCGAGGTCCGGGTCACCGGGATCATGGACGAAGGCGCGCTCACCGGTGACTGCAGGCAGCCCGGAGCCCCCCTGTGCGACGGCGTGGTCAACCCCGTTTACGGTTGTTTGGCTTGATTCCGTCACATCAATATCGGTACAACCTATGATCACTGCTGACGCCAGCATCATCATGCATACGCTCGTTGAAACCGGTGCTTTGGTGTATTTCATGGTAAATCTCCTGTTTTTGTTATGGATGTTTGGTTATGGATTGCAACTGTAATGCTTCTTTCGCGTCCGCGCCGCTCTACCCTTCGCTCGTGTCGTTTTCTGTAAGCAATGCGCCGGACTGATATCCGCTTGCATTACTGATATCCGCTTGCATTGTGGAAAAGCCGAAAATTGGAGCAAAGACTTTCAGAATTCCGCCATCGACGCCGACCACCATCCACCTGATCAATCCATCCAACCATCCGTTTGCGTCTGGAGATTTTTGGGGTGGCAGATGGCAGACGCGCATCCATCCACCTGAAAGATTTCAACTGATTAATTGGCTTTACATGAATATGTTGATAATGAAAACATGAACCGAAGGTCACGAAGTGCAATGAACATGGCAGCCTCTGGCTGACACACAGGAGCATGATTAAAAACGTCATGGGCATTCTATGTGACCTTAGAAATCAGAAATTATAAACACATGCCCAGTGAAACGCGTAAGCGAAATGAACATGACAGCCTCCGGCTGACACACAGGAGGATGAT
>SL_8KL_010_SEDDRAFT_10002969_pt1 | contig 14101 bp, 15 predicted proteins | sample SodLakKL_010_SED_4_FD_11160 | JGI IMG/M metagenome (IMG submission 11160) | reverse complement strand
TCCAACAGCGGAACCTATACATCACGCAGTCTCTCTTCGGGAACGAGTTATTACTTCACCATAAAGAGCGGGAATACAACAAGAGGTGCCAGATGTAGTACCGATTCTGCACCAACAGCCACTCCTACTCCCACCCCCACTCCCACACCGACTCCAACTCCAACTCCAACACCCAGGCCTACGCCAACACCAACTTATCCGGTCTATACCACCCCTTCTCCTCCGGAGTATACACCCACTCCCGAGGCTGAAGGAAGTCTTAGGTGTACCGCCGAAACGGAGAACTCCATCACTCTTTCATATGATGTAAAAAGCGGGACGAGTGCATCTCTTTTTAGAGGCACGGCGAGAGTAAAGGCACTGGGCTCGGGAGATAAGTCCGGAAGCTATACAGTAGAAAATCTTTCTCCGGGCACCAGCTATACTTTTTACCTGAGAAACGGACTCTTCTCTTATTCGGATAGACTCGACAGAGCGGTCTGTTCTACGGACAGAAAAGAGGAGCCGGCTCCCGATCCCAAGGAAGAATTAACCGTAACAAAAAGAGTAAAGAGCCTTGATAGAGACACTTATTACACAAGCTCCCTTAATGCACTTCCCGGAGAGCTCCTCAGTTATTCTATAAGAGTCACGGCCGGAGATACCGATCTCAGAAGTGTTCGGGTAGAAGATACGATAGAAGATGAAAGAATAACGTATGACGGTAATTTGCGCGTTGACGGAAGCAGGGTTTCCGGAAACATTGGAAACGGAATATATATCGGTGATATTGACAAAGGAGAGTATAAGGAGATTACTTTTAACGCTAAAGTTGCCAGTCGTGATGAGTTTAGTGTTGGAAAGACTTCCATCTCTAACCTGGCAAAGGCGACTTCCGGCACAGCTAAGGACGAAGACAAAGCAACGGTTTATATAACCAGAGAAGAGCCTTCCGCTCCTCCCACGGAAGTACCTACCGGTATTACGGGAAACGGGGCAGTTGATTACCTTGTTATTCCCGGTTTCCTGCTCCTGGGTATTTATCGGCTTTTTAGAGATCAGTTTGGATTTTTAAGAAAGAAGATAAGTGAAGCGGGGGGAGAGGTACTTACAGACTGGATGTAAAAAACAAAGATCGTCCGTTAGGGCGATTTTTGTTATAATGCGAGGCAGAAAAATCAATCATTTCAATTATATTTATGAAAAGTAAGGGAGATGTTTTTCTCGTTTACAAGTACCTCGGAGAATCTCCCCTGGATGCGGTAAGGAGAGTTAAGAAAGAAAATCCTTTCTTGGGAGAAAAGAGAATTGCTTATGCCGGCAGACTTGACCCCATGGCGGAGGGACTTCTTCTTCTTGTGGCTGGAGAAGAGCTCAAGAACTTCGATAGCTATCTTCAGTTTGATAAAGAATATGAGGCAGAGATCCTTTTTGGTTTTGCTACCGATAGTTATGACATTTTGGGGATTCCGGAAACGAAAAGAAAAAATCTTTCTCGAACAGAAGATGCTTGTAAAACTATTAAAAGCCTTCAAGGGGAGTTTACTTTTCGCTTACCACCTTTCTCCGGATACAATATGAAAGGGAAGCCTCTTTTTTGGTGGGCACTGCAAAGTAGGCTCGGAGAAATAGATATTCCCGTAAAAAAAGCGAAAATATACAGTTTGGAGATTGAAGATAGAAAGGAGCCCAAGAGAGACGAGATAAAGGAAGACATCCTAAAAAAGATAGAATCGGTCAAGGGTGATTTTCGACAAAAAGAGATAACGGAAAAATGGAAAGATGTTTTTGCGAGAGAGAAAAGAGACAGATTTCTTCTTTTAAAAATAAAAGTGAAATGCAGTAGCGGCTGTTATATAAGAAGTATTGCTCAAGAGGCGGGGGAGAGGCTGGGAACGGGAGCGGTGCTTTTCTACTTGAAGCGTACCGCCATAGGGGAGCATACCATAAAAGATGTAACTTGATTTTTAGCTCTAAAAAGTACATAATACAGCTCAGTGAAAATTAGATTTATCTAAAATGAAAGTACCATTTCAGAGAGTATTTTTAGTAGTGCTTTTCGTTGTTTTTGTTGGAGCGGGATTATTTTTTCTTTTTCGACCCTTTCTTTCTGAAATAACAGCGGAGAGGTTTGCCGAAATTTTTCCCTCCTGGGAAGAGCGCGAGAGAGAGGAGGTGGAAGAGACGATAGAAGGAATTGTAAGAGAAGGAGATGTCTCACAAAGAGGAGAGCTAACAAGGGAGGGTATCATTAAAGAAACCAATGAAAGAAGGTTGCGTTTTGAAGACAATTCTCTTGAAGAAAACAGCCTCCTTAACGAGATTGCGGAGAAAAAGCTGGACAAGATGTTTGAAGAGGGGTACTTTGCTCACGTATCTCCCGATGGTGTGGGGGTGGGAGATATTGCCGAGGAGATGGGTTATAAGTTCCTTCTTATTGGGGATAATCTGGCTAAAGGAAATTACAGAGATGACAAGGATGTGGTCGGAGATTGGATGGACAGTCCTGGACACAGAAAGAATATCTTGGATCATAGGTATAGAGAGATAGGCGTGGCGGCAAAAAAGGGGGAGTTTGAGGATAGAGACGTATGGATTGCTATTCAGGTCTTCGGTATGCCTACGTGGGCGTGCCCCGAGGTAGACGAGAACCTCCTTACAAAAGTAGAAAACAAAAAGGCGGAAGCTGAAAGAATGGAGGAAAGAAGAGAGAGGTTGAAAACGGAGATAGACGAAGTTGAGAGAGGTAGCGAGGAGCACATAGAAAAAGTGGAAGAGTATAATACGTTGGTCAGGGAATATAACGCACTGGTTTCTTCTCTTGGTGAGCTTATTGACGAATACAATTATCAAATAGAGCTAAGAGAAGAGTGCATCCGTGGATAGGGAACTTCAACATGCAAGAAAGATAATCGAGAAGTATTACGACAAGGATGCCGATTCTTATCATGTTTTGATTTCTCATTCGCAGGCCGTAAGAGACAAAGCGCTTCAAATTGCGAAAAAAATAAATGGAGCCCATATCGATTTAGAGCTTCTATCAAAAGGAGCTCTTCTTCATGATATAGGTATTTATTTGACAGATGCTCCCGAGATAGGTTGTTTTGGAAAATTGCCTTATGTGGCTCACGGGTATCTAGGGGGAGAGATATTAAGGAAAGAGGGGTTTGCAAGAGAGGCTTTTATTTGCGAAAGGCATGTAGGGAGCGGAATAAGCAAAAAGGAGATTAAAGAAAAAAACCTCCCCTTTCCTTTTCGAGATATGGTACCTCTAACTCCGGAAGAGGAGATAGTTTGCTTGGCGGACAAATTTTTCAAAAAGTCGGAAAAAGATCTTTGTAAAGAAAGAAGTATTGAAGAGATGAAGGAAGAGGTTGGAAAACACGGGCAAGAAAATCTTGAGCGACTGGAAAAGATGCTCGAGAGGTATTATTTTTGATTGTTTGCTATTAACTTGACCTTTTGGTAGACTCAAAGAGAGGATAAGTACTAAAAGGCATGAGCAGAAAAAGCATCATCATACTTTCCTCGATAATTATACTTCTTGTCCTGGGTTCCGTTTATCTTGTTCTAAGAAGAGACAGGGGAGTGGAAGAGGAGGTGGGATTTGATGAAAGAATCTACCAAAATGAGGAGCTCGGATATGCGATGAGCTTTCCGGAGGAGTGGAATATCGAGGCTATCGATGAAGGAGATTTTCAATTCTTCCATCCTGCCCTTGAGGAGGAAAAACTCGCTCAGGAAGATTTTTTGGGAATGTATAGGCAGATTTTTGGCATAGTTTTAGTAGGAGCCTCTCCACTCACTTATATTGACGGGACAATAAACTATAATATTGAAAAACACGTTTACTCCAGAAAAGAAGAGGTAACCCCCAGGCAGTGGTATGATGTTGTCGCTCTTTCGGAGGCGTTTTCTTCGGGGAGGATTAGTGAAGGAAATTTTATCAGAATGAAAAACGAAGTACTTCGAGAAGGAAGAGAGATTTCATCGGAGGAGTATGTTTTTGATCCTTGGATTCCGCGAGGGGAAAAAATAAGGATCGGGAATAGGGATGTTCTAAAGGTGACAATGCCGACTGACCGTAGATACGATGGACATCAATACTACATTGTTTCCGAGGGTGACTATCTCTTTGTTTTTCGTTTCGGATACGGAGGACCGATACTTCCCAGAGAGATATGGGAGAGAGCAACAAGACATGTTAGAGGCATGATTTACTCACTTGAAGTTTTGTAAGAGTATGAAAAAAACAGAGATGGTTTCTAGAGGGGTTATAATGGATAAAGGGAAGATACTCGTGTGCAGAGACAAGAAGAACATGAACTATTTCCTTCCCGGAGGACATATCGAGTTTAGAGAATTTTCTTCGGACGCGCTTTCTCGGGAACTTAAAGAAGAGTTGTCGCTAGAAGTGAGAGAAATGACTTTTATAGGAGTAGTGGAGAATATGTATGAGGTGCGAGGAAACTCTTATCACGAGATAAATTTTGTTTACAGCGTAAGTCACAGAGGTCTTGATGCTCGCAGCATGGAAGAGCATATCGAATTCTCTCTTTTTTCTCCGGAAGAGTTTAAGAGAGAAGATGTAAGGCCGGTAAAACTAAAAGAGGCATTACTTAACTGGATAAAGAATGAAAAGTTTTTTCACGTAAAGACAATAGATACATGATTTTCAAGATAAAGTGGTGGCAACTTATGATTTACGAAACAACCCTTCTTTCATTGGGGATTCTGATCGGTGCCAGATGGAGTGATTTTTTCTCCAATTATATTTACCTATTTCTTCTTATCTTTGCTCTGACGGGAGGGTATGTTGTGTATATGCTTGCCGAACAAGTTGATGTTAAGGAAAAATAAATATTTATGTCGGATTACTACAAAGGAAGAAGAAAGAGAAACATGTATACGGAAAGGAGCGATATGCCCTTTAAAATAAGCAGATCGAAAATAGATCTCTTTTTAAACTGTCCGAGATGTTTTTATATTGACAGGAAACTAGGAGTTTCTCAGCCGCCCGGTTTTCCTTTCGCCATTAATTCGGCAGTGGACAAACTTCTTAAACAGGAGTTCGATATCCATCGTAAGGAGGGAAAAAGACATCCCCTTCTTGAGAAGTACGGAGTGGATGCGATACCCGCCAAAAGAGATGAGCTTGATGAGTGGAGGGAGAACTTCAAGGGAGTCCAGGCCTATCACCGGGAGACCAACTTTCTGGTAACCGGAGCGATTGATGATCTCTGGATAAATGGAGAAGGGGAGTATGTTGTTGTTGATTACAAGGCGACAAGCAAGGATGAGCAGATAACGGAGCTAAACAAGGAGTGGCAAGAGAGTTATAAGAGACAGATGGAGGTTTATCAGTGGTTATTGCGAAAAAACAATCTCAAGGTATCCGACACAGGCTACTTTGTTTACTGTAACGGAAGGACCGACACAGAAGCTTTTGACGGAAAAATAGAGTTCGATATTACGCTAATTGCTCACCAGGGCAGTGATAAGTGGGTAGAAGATACGCTTTTTTCCATAAAGAAAGTGTTGGAGAGCAAGGAACTTCCTCAACCGGGAAAAGACTGTGATTTCTGTCTTTACAGAAAAGAGGTAAAAAAAGTTCTTGAAGAAAACGGGCATACGGAGTAGTTTGACTTTTCCGTAACCTTTGTATAGAATCTCTCTTGCTGGTACTAATTAATTTGCTAAAAAAATGAAAGGATACGTAGCCGACATAGAAAAAGAAACCGAAGATAACGATAATTTTCGCAAAGTGCTTTATACGGCTAGAAATAGCCAACTTGTTGTTATGAGCATTAACCCCGGAGAAGAGATCGGAGAAGAGATTCATGATCTTGATCAGTTCATCCGAATAGAGGACGGCAAAGGGAAAGTTATTCTCAATGACATAGAGCATGAAATAAAAGATGATTACGGAGTAGTGATTCCCGCCGGAGTAAAACATAATGTAGTAAATAACGGAGACAAGCCTTTAAAGCTTTACACCATCTACTCTCCTCCCGAGCATAGAGACGGGGTTTTACACAAAACAAGAGAAGAGGCGATGGAAGATGACGAACACTTTGACGGAAACACTACCGAATAGAGCAAAGCATTATTGTGCAGCGCGTCCTTTTTTCAAGGGGCGCGCTTTTGTTTGCCTCTTTTATTCTTAGGTGCTATAATATACAAGGTCCTCCTTAAAAAGAGGATCGAAGATTTTTCCCGAGATCTTTAAAAAAATTAAAGGAGTGATTTTGGTGATCGGTACCGTGATCTGTAGTGAAAAAAAGGACAAACTGTTGAAGCTCATAGAGAAAAGGCGGGAAAAGGAGGTTAAGAAGCTAGAAAGCCAAATAAGAGACCTCAATCAGGAGAAAAAGCGCGCTTTTAAACAAAGTGCCTCGAAGACCGAAGCACATATGGAAATTGCTCCCATTGTGGAGAGAATCAAAAGAAGGGAAACAAGAAAAGATACCCTTCTTGATAAAATTCATACAGATAGGATATGCGGAGAGGCGGAAATCTTCTATGAAGGTAAATTCCTAAAAGTACTAATCATGCTGCACTCGGACGATGCTCCCTATAAAGGGATTCTCGTTATCGGAAGAGATACAGCTCTTGGGGACGCTATCCGGAGGACTCCTGAAGGAGGTGTCGCTGAATACAGGAACGGAAACTGTCCGAAAAAGAGCGTACGGGTCATTAAAAAGAAGATGGTCTCGGAAACGGAGGGGGCCGAGGCAAGCGCTCAGGCCTAATATTTGTTTATTAAACTCGGGAAAAATCTTCTAAAAGGAGAGCATCATGCTCTCCTTTTTTGTTCTTGACAGCAAGTTTCTCTTGTGTCAGTATAAAAGTTGCTCAAGCAGGCGAGGCAGTCGCTCTTTGCGTTTTGCAAAGGGAGGAAAGTCCGAACACTCCCCCTGAACTTGTTAAAGGGGAGCAGGGTAGCAGGTAACACCTGTCTCTTGCGTCACATTGGCGCAGGAAGGGGTGCGAGCAGAGACGCCGAGATTCGTAAGAATCGAGGCGCCCCTCGAAGTTTGAAAGAATGTAGTGGGGCGATCTGAGTTATAAAGGTTGCTGTCTTAAATGATAGCTTCGCTGAAGACTCAGCTGAAACGGCTAAATCCCTACCCGAGTGCAAGGGCAAGCATGTCGACGTGTTTGTATTGCAAATACGTTCGGCAGGGTGGCCCGCTAGAGCTTAGCGGTGACGCTAAGCCAAGATAAATGATTGCCCTCGACAGAATTCGGCTTATTGTCCTGCTTGAGCTTTTTCATAATAAGTGCAGAGAGAAGGGATGATAAGACGCATACTGAACTCAAAATCGAAGTCAATAACTTTTTCCGCCAGCCTTATTTCTTTTTCGGTGGGTGTGAGCGCTTTATTAGGCCTTTTGCGTGACAGGCTTCTTGTTAGTTATTTTGACGTTGGTAGGCTGGATATCTATTTTGCCGCTTTTCGGATACCTGATTTCGTTTACGGCGTGCTCATAACGGGGGGAATAGTGGCTGCTTTTCTGCCGGTCTTTTCCGGGACTCTAAAAAGAAAAAAGAGCGAAGGGTGGAGACTTGCCAGTAATACCCTCAACACCCTTCTTCTTGCACTCGTTATTCTTTGCGGAGTTCTCTTTGTTTTTGCCCCTTCTATCATGAAGCTTATTGCTCCCGGGTTTTCGACGGAATATTTGGAGAAAACGGTGTTACTTACTCGCATCATGATGATAAGTCCTATCTTGCTTGGAATATCGAGCCTTTTTTCGGGTATTTTGCAATATTTTGACCGCTTTTTGGTCTATTCCTTGGCGCCCGTTCTTTATAATGTAGGAATTATTGTTGGGATAATATTTTTTACGCCCTACTTTGGTTTAGTAGGACTTGCTTACGGCGTAATTTTCGGATCCTTGCTTCACTTACTTATACAGATTCCTTCGGCGTTTTGCGCAGGATTTTCTTACAAGCCCCTTATTGATCTCAGACAAAAAGAACTTCGAAAGATATATTACCTTATCCTGCCGAGAGTTGTAAGTCAGGCATCTACTAAGATAAATGTAATCGTGATAACCGCTCTGGCGTCTCTTCTTACGGCGGGAAGTATTTCTATTTTCAATTTGGCCAATCACTTGCAATCTTTTCCGGTGCGTGTAATCGGTGTTGCTTTTGCTGTGGCAGCTTTTCCCGCTCTATCCCGATCTCTTGCCGAGAAAGAAAAAGAAAAATTTTTGAGTAGCTTATCGATGGTAATTCGTCAAACCTTGTTTTTTATAATCCCCATCAGCGTTTCGGTTTTCCTTCTTAGGGCTCATATTGTACGTCTCGTGCTGGGAGCTAGAGAGTTTGGGTGGATGGAGACTCAACTAACGGCTGCCTCTTTGGGTGTTTTTGCCTTTTCTTTTTTTGCTGCCGCTCTGGTGCATATACTAATAAGAGCTTTTTTTTCCTTTCAAGACACAAAAACCCCTCTTCTTGCTTCTGTCATATCGATGGGTACCAATATCGGTCTTTCAATATTTTTTGTTTGGGTCTTGGGGTTTGATAATTTTTTTCGTAACGGGATAGCTATTCTCCTTCGTCTGGAAGCCATTCCCAGTATCGAGGTTGTGGCTTTCCCGCTCGCACTTCTTTTGTCAACGGTATTGCACTTTTCTCTTTTGGTTTATTTCTTGAGAGAAAGGGTGGGTTCTTTTCGCGGTATGGGAATTGGAGAGTGCTTACAGAAAACCCTTTTTTCTTCTCTCGTGATGGGTGTGGTGCTTTTTGCCGTACTGAGAATTACCGGAGGGATAATGACCCTGGATACTTTCTTTTCCGTACTTTTGCAGGCGTCAATTGCCTTTTTGGCGGCCGCAGCAACCTATATTATTCTTGCGAGAGTCTTTGAAGTTAATGAGTTTTACGGGGTTCTGGAAGCTTTTTCTAAAAAGCAAAAGACATGAAAAAGAAAAATTTTTGTATCATATCACATATAGATCACGGAAAATCCACACTTGCGGATAGGTTTTTGGAGATGACCGAGACGGTTTCCGCGAAGGATATGCAAGATCAGTTCCTTGACGACATGGAACTGGAAAAAGAAAGAGGGATAACCATCAAAATGCGTCCCGTGAAGATGTATCATAAAGGATACGCGCTAAACATGATTGATACTCCGGGGCACGTTGATTTTGCCTATGAGGTCTCAAGGTCTCTTTTTGCCGTAGAGGGGGCGGTGCTTCTTGTCGACGCCACTAAAGGAATTCAAGCTCAAACTCTTGCCAATCTCGACCTTGCTCGGAAAAGGGGAGAAGAGTTTGTCATTATTCCGGTTATAAACAAGATAGACTTGGATAGTGCGAGAGTGGGAGAAGTGAAAGAGGAGATGATAGAAACACTCAATGTTAAAAGAGAAGAGATAATCGAGATATCCGGGAAATTGGGAACTAACGTAGAGAAGGTTCTTGATGCGATAGGAGAAAGGATCCCTTCTCCACAGGAGGAAAAGGAAAAGCCTTTAAGAGCTCTTGTGTTTGACTCGGAATATAATGCGTACAAGGGGGTGGTTGCTCATGTAAGAATAATGGAAGGAAGTATCTCGGTAAAAGACAAGATACATCTTTTTGCTTCCAAGACCGACGGAGAAGCGAAAGAAGTAGGAGTCTTTTCACCCAAATGGGTTCCGCAAAAGTTTTTAGAGGCGGGGGATATAGGATATGTCGCTACCGGCGTGAAAGAGGTAGGAGTGGTAAGGTCGGGAGACACTGTTTGTAGAAAAAAGGAAAACGTAGAGCCGATTTCCGGATACGAGGACCCCAAGCCGATGGTTTTTAGCAGTTTTTATCCGAGAGATACCAGGGATTATAACTCTTTCCGCAGCGCACTTTACGAAATAAAGCTTACCGATCCGGCTTTTACTTTTGAACCGGATTTTAAGGAGGTTTTCGGGAGAGGTTTTCGGTGCGGATTTCTTGGATCTCTTCACGGAGAGATAATATCGGAAAGATTAAGGAGAGAGTATGATCTTGATCTTATTGTTTCTGCTCCTTCGGTGACTTTTGAGGTTATAAAAAGAGACGGGTCCAAAGAAGAGATAAGATCCGCTTCCGATTGGCCGGATGAGAGCGAAATACAGGAGAAGAGGGAGCCATGGGTTCAGCTGGAAATAATCACTCCCGAGAGTATGTTGGGAAACACCACCCAGGTATTGGAAAACCTTGGCGGTAATTACGTTAATACCAAGCATCTTTCCGCGGAAAGGGTTTTAATTGTGTATGACGCTCCCCTCAGAAAGATAGTCACCGGTTTTCATGACGACCTTAAAAGCGTTACTAAGGGATATGCTTCCGCCAGTTACAAGATCAGCGCTTTTCTGCCGGGAGACTTGGTAAAGATGGAGATTCTTATAGCCCATCAAATAGACGAAGCCTTTTCAACTATAGTTGCCAGAGAAGAGGCTTACGGAGAAGGGAAGAAGATGGTGGGCAAATTAAAGGAAGTGATTCCCGCCCAGCAGTTTTCGGTGGCTCTTCAAGCTAAGGTAGGAGGAAAGATAATCGCCAGAGAAACGGTAAAGGCAAGAAGAAAGGATGTTACGGGAGACCTGTATGGAGGAGATGTTACGAGAAAGCGGAAGCTTCTGGAAAAACAAAAGAAAGGAAAGAAAAGACTGGAAAAGGAAGGAAGGGTGAATGTTCCTCAGGAAGCCTACTACAAGGTATTCAAAAGATAGCCGGGGGTTGTTGATGGAAAAAAGAAACTAGTATATAATTTGCTCATGGCAAGAAAGAAGCGCAAGGACAAAAGAAAGGAATGGCTTATTCTTACACCCCTTTTTCTTTTGCTGGTCTTGCTGGTCTTTTTTAATGTCAATGTATGGCAGAGGAGGGCGGAGACAAGAGAGCATTTTCTTAGAGTGGAGAGAGAATTGGAGAGAATGGTTCAGGAGGAAGAGTTCTTGGATGAAAAAAGCGAGAAGGAAGTTGATATGGAAAAAGAGCTGGAGAGAATTGCCAGAGAGCAACTTCTTCTCAGAAAAGAAGGCGAAGAGGTGGTTCTTATATCCCGCAGAGAGGATGAAGATGAAGAGGAGGACGAGGAGTCCGAGAAGGAAGAAAAATACGAAGGAGGTTTTTTGGAAAGAGTAAAAGAGATTCTTCCTTGGTGGTAGGAAAGATAGGCCGGAGTAGCTCAGAGGAAGAGCAACTCTTTCGTAAAGAGTAGGTCGCGAGTTCGAGTCTCGCCTCCGGCTCAGTTTGATAAAAGATATTATGGATATCAAAAAAGAACTTAACGAGATAGAAAAGAGAATCCTCCATATGGAGGAGTGTCTTTGACGTTCCTGCTAAAAAGGAAGAGATAGAGGAGCTGGAAAAAGAGGTGGCAAAGCCCGATCTCTGGAACAATCACGACAGAGCGGTAAAGAAACAAAAGAGACTGGCGGAAATAAAAGAGGAGGTAGAGCTTGTAAGCACTTTCAAAAAGAGAAAGGAAGAAACAGAGGAACTTTTCTACAATTTGGGAGAGGACGGGGAAGTAGTCGAAGAGATAGAAAGTGAGATAAAAAAGATTAAGGAAGATATGGGAAAGGAAGAGTTTCGCGTTTTTCTTTCTGGGAAGTATGACAGGAGCAGTGCCATTTTAGAGGTATCCTCGGGAGCAGGAGGAAGGGATGCGGAAGATTTTGCCACCATGATTCTTCGTATGTATGAGAGGTATGCGGAGAGAAGAGGGTGGAGCTCGAAGATAATCTGGGTTTCTTATGGAGAATCAGGAGGACCGGAAGGGAGAACGGGCATAAAGAGTGCTTCTATGGAGATTGAAGGAAGCTATGCCTTTGGGCTCTTGAAAGGAGAAAGCGGAACTCATCGATTAGTGAGAAAGTCTCCTTTTTCTTCGGGGGGAGTAAGACACACTTCCTTTGTACAAGTGGAGGTTTTTCCTAAAATAGAAGAAAAAGATGTGGAGCTGAAAATAAAGGAAGAAGATTTGAGAGTTGATACCTTCAGGTCATCGGGTCCCGGGGGACAACACGTAAACAGAAGAGAGACGGCGGTGCGAATAACCCACCTTCCTACGGGGATAGTGGCCAGTTCACAAAGCGAAAGAGTGCAGGGGGAAAACAAAAGAACCGCCATGAACATCCTTCACTCAAAGCTGGAGAAGATAAAAGAGGAAGAAAAGAAAGAAGAAGTGCAAAAAGCAAAAGGGGATACCTTGGGCTCGAGCTGGGGAACGCAGATACGCAATTACGTTCTGCACCCTTATCAGATGGTAAAAGATCTGCGAACACAAAAAGAAACGTCGAATGTAGAAGAAGTATTAGATGGAGATCTCGATCTCGTAAAAAATGATTTTTTTTAACAATATAACCAAGATTTATCCGCCAAATCTCACCAAAAAAGAGAATGTTGTTTTGGAAGACATCTCCTTTAAGGTAGAAAAGGGCGAGTTTGTCTCTATTGTAGGGAAGTCGGGTGCAGGAAAAACCACTTTATTTCGAATGTTACTTGGCGAGGAAAAACCTACCAAAGGGGATATCTTTTTTGATGGGAAGGATGTACACAAGGTTTCCTCCAGAGAGGGGTGTTTACTGAGAAGAAGAATGGGAACTGTTTTTCAAGACTACAAGCTTCTTCCCTCCAAGACCATTTATGAAAATATCGCTTATGCGATGGAGGTGACCGGAGCCAGCGACAAGGAGATAGAAAAATGTGTTCCCGAGGTTTTGGAAACGGTGGGAATTGTAAAGCAGGCAATGCACTTTCCCCATGAAGTTTCTGGAGGAGAAAAGCAGAGAGCGGCCATAGCTAGAGCTCTGGTGCACGAACCGGATGTTATTTTAGCCGATGAGCCCACGGGTGATCTTGATCCGTACCACACCAGGGAGGTTTTGAAAATTCTCTTAAAGCTTAACAAGGAAGGAACAACGGTACTTCTGGCTACGCATGACAAAGAAATAGTTAACGATCTTGGTCGGAGAGTGATTACTCTTAAAGACGGGAAAATCGTTAGTGATTCAAAGCAAGGAAGATTTATACTATAAATAATCAATTAGAGTGATATTGCCATGAAAGAGAAAATAATAACTTCCCTAAAAAGAGCAACGAAACTGGGCTGGAAAAACTTTCACCGAGAAGGGAGTATTTCTTTTGTTGCCGTTTTTGTGTTAATGGTGGCCATAACGTTTGCTAGCTTTCTTTTCTTACTTAGTGGTATCGCGGAGGCGGTGATTCAAAGTGTTGAGCAGAAAGCCGATGTGACTGTTGATTTTAGTGTCGGAGTACCGGAGGAGAAAATACTTGAAGTAAGAGAGGAAATAGCAGCAGAGTTTGAGGTGAACGACATAAATTACGTATCCAGGGAAGAGTCGAGAAATATCTTTATTGAAAGGTTTGGAGATAGAGATGAAGTGATGGAAGCACTGGAAGAAGTCGGAAACCCATTTCCCGCCTCGCTAAACATAAGAGCCGATGACTCTTATGTTTACGGGCAGATTTCCGATTATCTGGAAGAAGAGCACGGAGATCTTATCTACGGCATTGACTTTGCCAACAGAGAGGAAGTGATTGAGGGAATATTTTCGGTAACGGAGAATATAAGGAGAGGAGGAATAATTATAGGGGTAGTTGCCTCCCTTATAGCTATTTTACTTGTCTACAACACGATAAGATTGACCATCTACGGATTAAGAGAAGAGATTAAAGTAATGCGGCTTGTCGGCTCGTCCAATCTCTTCATACAAGGTTCGTTCATTATTCAGGGGATGATTGTGGGGATAACCGCCGCCTTGACGTCTTTCCTTGTGCTTTTCATTCTAGGATTTATGATACCTCAATCCTATAATATTACCCTCGAGGTCAATCTTCACCAGTACTTTTTGGAGATGATTCCCATGGTTCTCCTTTTGCATCTGGCAATCGGAATTGCGCTGGGAGTATTTTCCAGCCTTATAGCCATCGGGAAGTACCTGAAATAGCTTATATTGCCGGGTCGTCTAATGGTAGGACGCGAGTTTCTGGCACTCGTAGTCTAGGTTCGAGTCCTAGCCCGGCAGCAGTCTTGTGCTAGTGACCGAGACGGGTAAAATCCTGAGATTTTCTTCTCAGGGTTTTTTGTTTTGTGGTAGAATCAAGACATGATTATTGGATTG
>SL_8KL_010_SEDDRAFT_10002965_pt1 | contig 14111 bp, 9 predicted proteins | sample SodLakKL_010_SED_4_FD_11160 | JGI IMG/M metagenome (IMG submission 11160) | reverse complement strand
TCAGGGTTGGTCGCCACAAGCGCATTGATCGCCTGAAGCGTCTTTTGGATGATCTTGATCTGTTCGTAGTTGGTATGATGAAAGGTGATGCCGAGCATGGCGCTCAGTTCATCAACGGTGCCAAGTGTCTCAAAGAGTATGTCATCTTTGGGAAGGCTTTCGTTCGAATAGTTCTGCGAGTGACCTTTGTCCCCGCGCTTGGTAGAAATATGTTTGACGTCCTTGATTCCCATACTATCACTCCTTTATCCCATTATAGCATATTGCGAGACACAAAAAGAGCGCCTCACGTAACTTTATTCCACTTTGAAATGGTTGAGACGGATGATGCTAAGGACGGTGAATACCACCCCGTAACCCACAAAGATCAAAAGGGTGAGAAGCGGGGAGAGGGACTGGTCGAACACGGCGATGTCCACACCGAAGTAGGACACGTAATTTTGCATCGCTTCCGAGCCTCCGGCAAAGACGGTTTCGATGGCGTCGTCCATATAGACGGTACGCATCAAAGAAGCGATCTGCATCGGCGGCAGGAGGCCGAGTATGGTGCGGATGGTCTGTGAGAAGGCGCCGATGGGGACATAAAGACCGGCCAGAAAACCGATCAGAGTGCCTACGAGCGTCGAAAGGTTACCATGAGCGCTCAGGGTTTTCAGATAGGTCGTGACATAAAAGAAAATGGCGGTGAACGTCAGGGTCGAGAGCATGACCAAGAGAATCACAAAGACGATGTTCACAAGCGGTAAGACGTAGCCGGTCGCGAAAACGAGAATGGCAAGCGATATCGCGAAGCTTATCATCGCAAGCACAAACGTGATCGTTCCGCCCGCAAACATGTAGGAGATCACAATGCGGCGCCGCTCGAGCGGCGTGACATAAAAATCGTTGATCTGCTGTCTTGCGGTATCCTTGGTGAACACGTGAAGGAAACCAAGAGGGATCGTCACGGTCGAGACGACCAGGATGCCTGAAAGAATGAAACTGTAGACCAGGTAGTTCGCTTCGTCACTCCCCCTGAGGTGTGAAGGCAAGGAATCGACCTGCATGGTTCTGAGGAATAGCACGAAGAGTCCGAGAATGATGAGTACCGACAAAAAAGAGAAAAATACCGCCCAGCGGTCTCTGAGATAGGTAAGCAGATGCCGTTTGATCAGTGCGTTCATGGGTTCAGCCTCCTGCCAGTGATGTTCAAAAACACATCGTCCATATTCCCCTTGACGATCTCAAAATTGTCAAGTTTGTCCCTGTAGGCCTCTACGATCGGAATGCCCTCAAATGGCGTCTTGATCGGGATGCGTACGGTTTTGTCATGGATGATGAAATCGACCTTGTCGTTTTCAAGGGCCGTTTTGAGGGAGTCATCTTTCGGCGAGAGAATCAGGGTGTCCCCCGCATGGGCGCGGCGCAGATTGGTTGCGCTGTCGCGAGCGATGATGGTGCCCTTGTCAATGATCACGACATCGTCGCATGCGGCCACTTCCTCCATGTAATGGGTGGTAAGAATGATGGTCATGGCGTTTTTTTGGCGCAAGGTGTCAATCAATGACCATATGCGCTCGCGCATGGACGGATCCAGACCGGTGGTCGGCTCGTCAAGGATCAGGATCTCCGGTTCGTTGATGAGCGCCCGGGCGATGTCGACCTTGCGACGCTGACCGCCCGAAAGCTTCTCGAGCCTGCGGTCGATGATGTCCGTGAGGTCAAGCAGGGTGATCAGCTCATCGATGCGCTGCTTGAGCGCCGCTTTTTGCATGCCGTATAGCGCTCCGCGAAGCTCAAGGTTCTCGCGAACGCTCAAAAGCCCATCAAGGACCGAATACTGAAAGACGATGCCGATTTTCTCGCGGATGGCCGCATCATCTTTTCCGATCGCAAGCCCATCGACGGTGATCGAGCCGCTAGTGGGTCGTTTGAGGGTGGAGAGGATCTCCACAGTGGTGGACTTGCCGGCGCCGTTTGGACCCAAAAGCGCAAAAAAGGCTCCCTTTCGAACATCGAAAGAGATCCCTTTCACGGCTTGCACGGACCCGTAGTCCTTGCAAAGATTGTCTACGTTGATCATACGCTTTCCTCCCTTATATGATTGGGGTGAATATGGACATGATGCCTTCTAGGAACCGAGTGAAATAAGGACGCTTACGCCACGCTTCAGGATCGAGCAGCGTGGACGCGTCTTTGTCCGTCTCAAATTGTTCGTTAAGGGTATCGACACCGTGTCCGTGAAGCAGGACAGTAATCTCGAAATCGATGACGGCGCTCCGGTTGTCGAGGTTGTATGACCCTATGGAAGCGATGGTCTCATCGACGATGAGCACCTTCGCGTGACAGAAACCGGGGTCGTAGTGGTAGATTTTGACATTCGCATCAAGCAAGGATGTGATGTAGGCTTTGGTGACTTTGTAGACGATGTATTTGTCGGGGATGCCCGGGATGATGATTTCGATATTGATGCCGGTACGGGCAGCGATTTTGAGGGCGGACAAGGTTTCAGGATCCAATGCCATGTAGGGGGTCATGATCTTGATTGAACGTTTGGCGTTTAAGATCATCTTGATGTACATGTCACGGATGTGCGCTTCTTTTGAATCCGGGCCGCTTTGGAGGATCTGGGTCAACCCCTGGGATTCAACGGTGGTTTCAGGATAGTAGCGGTCTTCGCTGTGGAAATGGTTGGTGTTATAGTAGTAGTCTTTGAAAAAGAGCGCGGTAAGGGAGCGTACCGCCGCGCCTTCGAGTTTGATCTGGGTGTCGCGGAAATAGTAGTCGTATTCGATGGAGTTGTCGTATTCATCGGCGATGTTCATCCCGCCCGTAAACCCGGTATGGCCGTCGATGATTACAATCTTGCGATGGTTCCGGTAGTTGATGCGCGTATTGAAAAGCGGAAAATAGATTTTGTCGTTGACGATGAGTTCGACTCCGCTCTTGCGGATTTTCGACAGCAAACGTCGGCTTGTGCGAGCGCTTCCGAGCGCATCGATGATGAGTTTCACCTCGATGCCTTCGGCCGCTCTTTCCATGAGCAGTTCGGCAATCTCTCTTCCGCGCTGGTCGCTTCTTAGGATGAATGTCTCAAAAAGAATGAAATGTTTGGCGGAGCGCAAGGCTTTTTTCAGTTCGGGGTAGAAGGCTTCACCGTTTTTCAGGATTTCGACCCTTGTGTTGTCTTTGAAGGGCTGGTGGTGGTTGGATTGATGGGCGCTATGGAAGATGTTTTCGACCAGAGCGTCATAAGAAGCGTAGTCCACGGGCCGTTCTTGAGGCGTGGCTTCGCGCGTGATATAGTTGGCGTTCACCATGAGCGGACGTTTTCGGAAACGGAAGGATTGTTGGAAGCTCCGTCCGAATGTCAGAAACAAGGTAATGCCGAGCACCGGTTCGAACGTCAGAATCAAAAGCCAGGGGAGTTTGGAGTGTGGCGAATCCCCTCTTAAGGTGATCCCGAGCCAGATGATGACGAATATCAACACGAAAAGGGTTCGTATGACGAACCCTAGTACGGTGGTGATGGCATAGACGTCCCATAGGATGTTGAAAACATACTCAAGGGCGAAACGGAAGAGAATCGCCATCGAGATAATGAGGACGACCATGAGATTTTTTCGAAGGTTTCGTTCCATATCATCCTGTCCTGTTCATCAGAGTGACTTTTGGCCCTTGATGACTTCATCAAGGGTAAGCGCTTCATCTGAAGGCAAAGTCTCAAACGGATCGGCTTGCACTTTCTCAAGCACGTCGTCCGCGTGTTTTTTGTAAGTTGCGATGGTTTCCTCGGTTTGTTGGCGCTTGTTGGATATTTCTTCTTCGAGGGAGATGTCGAGTCGTTCGACATCGCTTTGATGGTTCTTCTCGATCTGGTCCTTTTCGGAGAAAAGGTTCGCTTTTTCCGTGTCGGTTTCTTTTTTCATCGATTCCAGTGTAGCCTTGTGCGTCTTTTCGAGTTTCTCGATTTTGAGATCCAAGGTCTTTTTCTCTTCGTTGTAATCGTTGATGGCCCTCTCCCTGTCGTCCTGTTTCTTTTTTTCGATGTCGTGAAGGGCTTTCTGGTGTGCTTCGTTGAGTTTGGTGATGGTTTCTTCAAGCGCCTTTTCTTTTTGATTGAGAGAACGCGACAATGCGTCGGTCTGCTCTTCAAGCAACGCATCGGAATCTTGGCGACGCTGGTTGATTTTCTCCATGCGCGTCTTTTTGTAGGCTTCCGCGTCGCGGACGGTGCGGTCCTTGCGGTCGCGCTGGAAGGTTTTGAAAAGCTGGGCACGATGTTTGATCTCATAGTAGTGTTCAAGGAACTGGTTCATCTCTTTTTTCGCTTGGTTTCTGGCTTCCTCGATGGCCAAGTTGAGCTGGTCGGTGTAATGATACAGAAGGGTTTCCGCTTCCTCGATGGACTGGTCCTTGTTGCGCTCCAAGGTCTTGAGCATCGACTTGTAGGGTTCCCTTTCTTTTTGGAGCGATTGTTTTTTGGCTTCGAGTTCTTCGCTTTGCTCGTGTTCGCGGAAGGAGAGCTCTTTTTTGATTTTGAGGATCTGCTTGCGATCTTTTTTCTCGTCGAGCTTGTCTATTTGATCGTTTAGATTCGCACGCTCCTTGGCATGCGTTGCGACCAGTTCGTCAATGACGGTTTCGTGATCGTTGCGCAATTGCTCGAGCGGACGTTCATAGATTTTCTTTTCTTCTTCATAGGCGGTCTCGATTTTCTCGACGATGATTTCATGATCCTTCTCAGCGGTCTTGATCATCGATTTGTACATGTCGACTTTGTGCTTGAGACGGGTGTCGATTTCTTTTTGAAGCGCTGGCTTGCGTTCGATAAGGGTATCGTTTCGCAGCGCGGAATAGTTTTCGGTGTGACGCTGATAATGGGAAGAAAGCATCTTCTCATGGGAAAAGTCGAGGTTGACGCGGTGCTCTTCATAAAGCAATTTCAATGCGTCCCGGTCATACTCGTAGAGGAAATTTAGCTTAGTGGATAGAGTGTCGAGTTTCTCCATCGTGAAACCGTGACGCTTTTTCATCGTCTCCATTGCAGTCTCGTATTCATGTTTGAACGATTGGCGAGACGCTTCTAAGTCAATGGTTGAGAGGCGATGGTTGAGGGATGCTTCGCTGGAAGCGAGGTCGAACGTCGGGTGAGCGATGCGTTGGGATTGTTCGTTGATTTCAGTCGTCTCTTCGAGGGTATGGTCGAAATTGAGACGCTGCAGTTTACGGTCCACTTCGATGGTGTCCGTTTCCCGTTTGTGACGGGCGAGTTCTTTATTGAGTTCGGTGTTGGCCACATCGATTTCGATGTTGTGTTCAAGATTAGTTTCTTCCACGCGCTTAAGCAGCGCCAGGATGCTGTCTATGGCGGCCTTTTTTTCTTCAATGAGACGCTCTTTCGTATCCTCGATGAACGCTCTGCGTTTTTCAAGCTCGGGCTCAAGCGCTTCGTTTTGCTCTTCTTCTTTTTCCTTGAGTTGTTGAATGTGCGCTTTTCTCAGTTGTTTGATCTGTTTTTCATGATACGAGACATTGGAGGAATCGTTGATTTTCTCCGCCTCTTTTTTATAGTTTTCATGCTTGTTGATCTCTTTTTCCTGGGACTCTTTGAGCTTTTTGAGTTCGCTTTCCTGTTTCTTTTTCAACTTGGCGATTGCATCGTCGATCGGTTTGAGATTCTCTTTATATTTACGGTGCATGGATTTGATTGTGGCGCGTATGGATTCCACCGTTTCGTTCTTTTCCTTGTCAATCGCATTGAGTGCCTTGGTCCGTTTGGATTCGATATTACGGTGCGTCTGCTCAAACGAACTGTTGGCTTTCGTTTTGATGGTCTCGGCCTTTTCTAGACGTTCGTTCGTATCGTCCTGCAGTTCACTCATTTGCTGGCTGTGCCGTTTGTTTGCCTCTTCAATCGCCTTTTCTGCATCTTTGAGGGTTTCATTAAAGACTTTTTCGGCATCGGCGATTTTTTGGTCGTAGGTCTCTTTGGCTTTTTCCTTGTCGGCATTGTTTTGTTTCTCGTTTTTTTCAAACGTAGTGTTCTGACGCTTTTGGCGTGCCGAGTGATTGTGTTCCTGGGTGTCTTTCTCATAGTTGAGTCGTTCGATTTGAGTGTTGAACGTGTTTTTCAGATCCTGAAGCAGTTTCTTGAAATGTTTTTCGATAATGTCGTGATTTTTTTCGACATTGGAAAGACTCGCATTGACGGATGCATCAATGCGTTTGATGTTGCTGTTGAATTTCTTGCGCTTGTTTTCAATGTTCTTTTCGGTTTGAATGTCTTTTTCCACCACACCCTTGTAGCGCTTTTCCAAAAGTGTCGTGACTTCTGTCTTTGTATTGTCCATAGCGTTGCCCCCCTTTCCTCCATTTTAGCATTTTTTATAATTTTTTTAACCTTTCTTGATAAAAATGTGCAAATTCGGCCAAATAAAAAGACCACGTCGGACGTGGTCAGGCGTATTTGACAATCTTGTCGATGAAGCGCATACCCCCACCGACATATAATGTAGAGATTCGGTCGTTTTCAAGATGAAGGTCCACTTCGATGAGGGAGGGTTTGCCAAGTACATTGCCTTGTTCGAACACGAAGTGTTGAGCTTGGATCCCTTTGATTTCCCTGAGATAGACTGCCAGTGCTCCCGAAGCGGTGCCGGTCGCGCTTTCTTCGTTGATGCCGATCACCGGCAGGAAGTTTCTGCCTTGTGTCGCATGCGAAGCGTCTTCGGTTTCTTCTGTGAAAACATAAATGCCTTTGCATCCTATGCGTTCGCAAAGCGACTGCACTTTGACCGGGTCAAGGTTGAGGGTGTGCAGGGTTTTAAGACTGTCGACTTCCACAAAGATTTCCATGATGCCGGTGCCGACTTGTTTGATGTCCTTTGAAAGAATGCATGTTGCTTCAAGACCGAGGATTTCCTGTACATCCTCAAAAGACGGACCGTCTTCGATGACGATCTCCCCCATTTCCATAAGGACGCTGTCTTCTTTGATTTTGATGTTGAGAATGCCGGCCTTTGTCTCGATTGTATAGGTATCCTTATCCAGTGCATCGATGTTGCGCATCAGGTTGAAAAGGGCGATGGTCGCATGGCCACAAAGCGGCACTTCGGTCTTCGGAGAAAAATAGCGGACTTTGTAATCCGCTTTGTCGGATGGAAACAGGAATGCCGTTTCACTGTATCCCACATGCGTAGCGATTTTTTGCATCTCTTTTTCATCAAGGCCTTCGGTTTCAAGCACAACACCCGCCTCATTGCCTCCCTTGTTTCCTTTGGGGAAGGCGGACACACGATAGATGAGTCGGTCCATAGTATCACCTGCTTCGTTTAGTATTGATAGTATACAGTATTTTTAATGCGCATGCAATAAAAGTCGCTTAACAAAAGGCTGTCGATAATAAATCGAAATATGCTATAATTGGCCTAAAGGAGTGTGTCCCGATGAAGCAACTCACAAACACGTTTGAATTCAAAGCCTCGATGATTGCTTTTTTGATGGCTTTGCTTCCTTTCTTCCAGTTTCTTTTTGTCCGGGTAGTAACGACCTCTGCTTTCGTCACGGTATCAGCGCCTCTGGCCATTGTCGTAAGCATCCTCTACGGACGAAAGATCTATCCGTATCTTTTCATCGGTTCCTGGGTTGGTTGGTTCCTTCGCGGTGAACTTCAACTGGATTTGCCCTTGGGCGTCGCACTGCATCTTGGACTTTTTTATAGTCTAGTGCTCATCTTCATTACAGAAATCGGACGTCGGCTCGTTGTCGCAAGCGGACTCTTGTCGGCATCGCATGGAAGAATCTTCGTCTTAGGGCTCGCCATTGCGTTGATCATGGGGCTCTTTGCCGGACTGTTGGTACAGCTTCATGCCTTCCTGGTCTTGGGGGATACAGCCGAATGGACGCATCTTTTTATCGGGATTTCCGGTTTTACGTTGAGCATCCTGCTCTTCGGACCCTTCCTTTATTTGAGTTTCAACGAAACGCTCAGGATTCCACGTGACAGACGTTTGAAATGGATGGTTACAAGAACCGTTTACCTTATGCTTTACTTGCTCACTACCGGTTTGCTGATTGCGGGAATCGGACAATTTGAATACACGCGCCATCTATACATTCTCTCCGGTTTTTTTATCATCGGAGCGCTTTTCATGAGTTACCGGATGCTGCTCGCTTTGCAAATGATATTCCTTCTCACATACGGTGTCTTCCGCTTTGACCCCACGTGGAGTGACGAAGCCTTTTATTTCGATACACTGATTCTTTATTCCTTCATGTTCGTGACCGTCCTGCTGGCGCTTGTGATCAAAGATTATGTGTTCCGGCAACGTTCACAGAATGAAAAACTGTACCGGACCAATGTCGAGTTTGACCGGACCCTCGATTATGTGCACCGTTTTCTCAATCTTTCCAAACACATCCTCACGGATACCACCAGCAAGGAAGTCTACGCCAAGGAAACCTTTGAAATCAGCAACTTCATTTTCGCCAAAGCCGACGCTTCCTTCGCCTATTTCGAAGAGGAAGGCGCCATCGACATGGCACTTTCAAAAGGCTATCCGATCAAAGACATCCCGTTTCTCTACGAGCTTCATGACACCACTCTGGTCCGCAATCGTGACACCATATACCACCGCGACATCAAACGGCAATTGAAAAATCTTTACAAAGGGTTTGTCATGCCGAGTGAATACAGTTATCTCGATAATGCCAAAAGGGTCTATCTGGTGTTCAGATTCAATACGGAGCGCATTTTCGTGGTCGGTTTCGATTATTACACCGAACCGGATGCGATCACCAAAGAGGCACTGCGCCGGAGCAAGGAGTTCACCACGCTTTTCAACAAACTCTTCATGAAACAGCACCTCGATATGCAAAACCGTGCCATCAAGGAAGACATCATCCGTTCCTTCGTCCGCACACTCGACCTTTATGACCGCTACACGAAAGGCCATAGCGACGATGTGGCCAACTTGTCCCTGGCGATTGCGAAAAAACTGGACAAGGAACAGAGTTTCCTGGACAACATCTACTGGGCCGGCATGCTTCATGACATCGGAAAACTCGGGGTCAAGTATGACATCCTCAACAAAGAAGACCGACTTTCCGAAGATGAATACGACCACATCAAGGAACACGTCATCCATTCATATAACGTACTCAAAGAAAACGAGGACCTCAAAGAAATTGCCACCATGGTCCATGACCATCATGAACGATGGGACGGAGGCGGCTATCCTCGAGGCGTCGACAAGGACGCCATATCGCTGGGCGGCTCCATCATCGCCGTTGCGGACGCGGTTGCGACCATGGCGACCGACAGACCGTACCGTAAGCGCCTTGAGCGCGATGCCATCATCGATGAGCTGAACCGACACAAAGGCTCACAATTCGCCCCGAGGATCACAGAAGCGATGATTGAACTGATTCATGAAGGCATTCTTCACATCATACATAAAAACGCCTGAATCGTTTGATTCAGGCGCTTTTTTTAAAATCTCAGGCGCGCAAGGTGCGGTTGTAGATCAATGCACTGAGTGCAAAATAGATGACAACAAAAGGCAAAAGGCCGATCAGCCACCAGAAACCACCGAGGTTGACGCTTACTAGCACGCCGATGACCACGTACGCGATGGAAAAAAACGTGCTNGANGCATGCAGNTGGCCAAGCANAAANACCGTGCGAGCAAGCTGTCCGATTCCTTTGATGCCGATTTTCGCCATCGCCGGCAAGGCGAAAAGAACGAGCAACAGCGCCTCGAACATCAGAAAGTAGACAACGACATACCCGATGATTGATTCAACGCTCAAAAAAGCGGTGATGAGCGCAAACCCCGCCAACAATGCGAACAGACTCACAATGAGGGATTCGGGAAGCGAGTCTTTCACGTAGGAAAAGTAGTGTCTGATGAACGGCTTCGGGCGCGCGTCGTGTTTGAGGTGGTAAAAGACGCTTCGATACATCGCCACGGCCAATGGCGCGAAGAGCACACCGAGCGTGAGCGCAGAGAGGACGATCAGGAAGACGCTTCCGATGATGATGATGCCAAGCCGTTCACCAAGCGTGTTTTCATATTCGGGCGGAAGGTGTTCACCATTCATTGACATAGACACACTCCCCTTGCTTGTAGGTGGCTTGCACCTTCGTTTTCAGAAGCGATTCGACATTGCTTTTGTCAAAACCGCTTACCACGATGAAATCCGCCTGATGCCCTTTTTGGATGCGCCCGAGTCTGTTTTCCTGATAGGAGAAATACGCCGGTGTCTGTGTGTAGGCGGTGATGGCATCTTTGAGTGTCATGCCCTCGCTTTCGATGAAAGGAGGATACTCGGGATGTTTGAACGATTTACGGCTTACCGCCACATAAATATTTTCAAACGGGTTCGTGCTTTCAATCGGCGCGTCCGTCGAAACGGTCGTCTTGATGCCCTTTTTGAGCATGGTGTTGAAAAGGTAGGTTTCCTTGGCGCGCTCACCGAGTCTTTCTTCGATGATGGGCACATCGGAAGCAATGAAAATCGGCTGGGTTTGCGCGCCGAGATCGAGTTCGCGCATGCGTTCGATCTGGCCATGGTCCGCAAGTTGCGCGTGGATGATGGAGTCACGGCGTTTTTCCACCCTTCCTTCGCTTGCGGCCTCTTTTGCGTTCATGATCGCTTCGATGATGCCGTCGCCGATGCCGTGCACAGCGAAGTCCATGTCGTAATCATACGCCTTGTTGAAATGACGGGTAAGGCTTGCCTCATCGAAGATCGCGATGCCTCGTGTGTCCGGATCATCTGCGTACGGTGTTTTCATGTAGGCGCTTCGTGCCCCCAAGGATCCGTCCGCAAGCAGTTTGAGTGGTCCGTTCCGATAGTTACCGTACACTTTGTTCGCATATCCTTTTTCAAGGAAATCCTCAAAGACTTCAATCTTGGGCAGGTTGACCTGCTGCAGGACATTGAGTTTGAGCTCGCCTGATGTGCTCAGGGATTCAAAAACGGAAAGCACATCTTCATACGGTGCGTCCGTGACATGGAAGTCGTCGCTGCCCACAGACGTCACACCATGCGACAGCAACGTTTCCTGGGCGCTCAGGATGTAATCGCGGATGGTTTTTTTCTCGGGCGCATCGACGATCGAGAGGACGTATTTCATGGCGTCTTCTTTGAATATGCCCAGGTCCCAGTCGTAACTCTCCGCGTCATGGGTGATGGGGCCGTTTTTCGCCTCGGCGAGTTCGAGCGTTTTCGAGTTGACGCTCATCATGTGGCCGCAGACGCGGTAGATGAGGATGGGTTTTTCGGTGCTGATCCGGTCCAAATCGGCACGCGTGAGCATCCGTTTTTCTTCGGTCTGTTCCTCGTGATACCCACGGCCGAGAAGCGGGTTGGCTTCGTGTTTTTTGGCTTGCTCGATAAACGATTCGATGGTTTTTGGTTTGGAGGCGTCAAAAATCGACTGCATCCAGCCAAGCCCCACCAGATGGAGATGGGAATCGTGGAAACCCGGGAATACCGTGCGCCCTTTCAGGTCGATGATTTCATCGATCGACTGGCGCAGAATGGTTGATTTTCGCCCGACGACCTTGAAGTGGCCGTCTTCGACAATGAACGCATCATGGCTTGAAAAAACGATGTCGGCGTTGATGTATGCTTTTCTCATAGGATCACCTGTATAATGATAGTTTATAACCGCCTCGGGGGCGGTGGGTGCTTCATGACAATTTTAACATAAAAAAGGGCCGCTTTTTGTAAAAGCACGCCCTTTTTGGATGATTTTACTTGGTGGACTCCACCATGAGCTTGGTCATGAGTTCGCTCATCTCCCGGGGGTTCTCGATCGGATAGCCCTCGATCAAGAGTGCCTGATGATAAAGCAGATTGGCATAGTCTCCGACTTTTTTCGGGTTTATCTCGTGGACGTTCTTAAGCGCCTTGAAGAGCTCGTGGTCGGGATTGATCTCAAGGATCTTCTCCGCTTTCATCTGGGCGCCTTCAGGCATCTGTGAAAGCACTTTTTCCATTTCGAGCGAAAGGCCTTCGCCGCTCACAAGACAAACCGGGGATTCTTTGAGTCTGCCCGAGAGTTTGACGTCTTTGACCTTGTCTTTGAGGTTCTTCTTGAGTGTCTTCAGAAGTTTGGAGTAATCCTTCTCGCTTTCTTCGAGTTTCTTCTTTTCCTCTTCATCCAGAAGATCGCTTTCACCTTGTTGGACCGACTTGAATGAGACCTCGTCATACTCGGCGAGGATCTGGACCATGAATTCATCCACTTCGTCGGTGAAAAGCAGGACTTCGAAATCTTTGGATTTCACCGCGTCCATTTGCGGCAGGTTCATGATCTGGTCCTTGTTTTTTCCTGAAGCGTAGTAGATGTGTTTTTGTTCCTCGGGTTTGCGCTCCAGATATTCCTTGAGCGTCAGATAGTCATCCGACTTGTTGGTCTTGAACATGAGAAGGTCTTTGAGTTTGTCCTTGTTGGCGCCGAACTGGTCATAGACACCGTATTTGAGAATGTGACGGTAGGCATCATAAAATTCGTTGTATTTCTCACGATCGTTCTTTTGCATTTTTTCAAGTTCGTTTTTGACCTTCTTTTCAAGATGGGAAGCGATTTTCTTAAGTTGGCGGTTGTGCTGCAGCATCTCTCTGGAGATGTTGAGCGAGAGGTCCGCCGAATCCACAAGGCCTCTTAAGAATCGGAAGTGTTCGGGCACGAGATCCTTGTTCTTTTCCTGGATGAAGACGCCTTTGGAATAAAGCGTGAGCCCTTTTTCGAACTTGTCCGTGTAGAAGTCCTGTGAAGGTTTTTTGGGGATGAATAAAAGCGCCGTGTAGGTAAGCATGCCCTCTACGCTGGTATGAATGACATGGAGTGGATCGTCGAAATCGTTGAACTCGCGTTTGTAAAAATCGTTGAGTTCCTCATCCTTGATTTCGTTTTTGGGGCGTTTCCAGATCGGTATTTGCGAGTTGAGGGTTTCTATTTCCTTGGTCGTCTTGTCTTCTTCCCCATCTTTGTCGGAAGGTTCGGTTTTGGTCACTTCCATCTTGATCGGATAGCGGACATAATCGGAATATTTCTTGATGAGGCGCTTGATGGTATGTTCTTCTAAGAATGTGGAATAATCCTCTTCGTTTTCCTCGTCATCTTCACGCAATACAAGGGTGATTTCGGTTCCGATGTCTTCTTTCTTGGTTTCATCGATGCTATAGGTGCTTTCCCCTTCGCTTTGCCAGAGGAGAGCGGTGTCGCTGAACGGTGAACGGGTTTTCACGAAGACCCGTGAAGCGACCATGAAGGCTGAATAGAAGCCGACACCGAACTGACCGATGATGTCGATGTCTTTTTTCTCGAGTTTTTCCATGAACGCTTTGGAGCCGCTTTCGGCGATGGTGCCGAGTTGCGTCGTGAGTTCCTCTTCGGTCATGCCGATGCCGTTGTCGCGGATGGTGAGCGTACGGTTTTCCTTGTCGGGGATAATGAATATCTCATAGTTGTCCGCTTTTGGGACCTTCTCCTCTACGAGTGAAAGGTGGTGACGCTTGTCGATGGCGTCCGACGCATTGGAAATCAGTTCTCTGAGGAATATTTCATTGTGCGTATAGATCGAATTGATCATCAGGTTGAGCAGTTTCTTTGATTCAGTTTGAAATTCTTTGGTTTTTGCCATGTTTTTCCCTCCATTTCCAACTATGATTTTATATGGGGCAGGGATGATTGTCAAGCGAAGAGCGAGGCCCATCACAGGAAAGGTTCGCATACGGTTTTTTATGGTCTTTGTCGCTCGGATGGTAACGATCATGCTTGAAGTCACCCAAGTCATGAAAAAAGGATGCGATGTCGTGGATTGAATCGGCTCGCGCTTTTCGGACTCCCCTGATCCTGCCCGCAAAGGACATTCACTCCCATGAGCCTCCTTTGGGGCGACGCGAACACTTCCCTAATCCGCCCGGCATGGTGAAACCTGCCACGACATGCATCCTGGTTCCAACGTATCATGGCTAAGGCAAGAAAAAAAGCGCACATGGCGCTTTGTCAAGAGGGTTGACAGTTTGGCACATCACCCGGTGGCGAAAATCATCTTTCCATACAGTTTGATGACACTGTGGGCGGCCCCGTAGGTGAATAGCAGATAGAAATG
>SL_8KL_010_SEDDRAFT_10002963_pt1 | contig 14117 bp, 10 predicted proteins | sample SodLakKL_010_SED_4_FD_11160 | JGI IMG/M metagenome (IMG submission 11160) | reverse complement strand
AAAAGATAGTTTAAAGTTAGTTATAAAATGTTTTAAGTAAGTGTGATGTGGAGGCAATCCTAACCCCACCCAAACTCCCTGCGCTGGTCGTCGCCGTCCCCCTCCGACCTGCTCGAGAGTTAATTTAATTGTCTAATTCAGCAATTAGCTCTCTGCAATCAGAATTTAAGTCCCTACCGTAAAATTCCTTTTGATCTGTATCTTCTATAATCTTTTCCAGTATTGGAATTGTTTTTTCCGAGTCGATTATTTTACAAGATTTCATTATATATCGACTTTTTCTATTAGCTGAGTTTGGGTGTTCTTCTTTCCAATTAACCCTTATTCTTTCATATATATTTTTCAATAAAGATATAGATTCTTCACCCCAGAAAAATGCGATATATTCTAAATTCTCAAAACAATCATGTTCGATAATTACATCCTCAAAGAAATCAGGGATATTGATATTATTTTTTCTACAATAATTTTTACCTATGTCAATATCTCTTAAAAACATCAAATGTCCAAGAAAAGCGATTGTCATATTACCGTCATAATTATCTAATCCTTTAAGTTTGTGAATATTGTTGAATAGTATAGGAAGTATTTCTTTTGATTTGATCTCCTCCCAGAAAATAGAACTAAAAACTGCTCTTATAACAATATCTTTTTCGTGTTCCAAATATTTTTTAAGTTTGAGTAAACCCCTTTCTTTTTCTGCTCCGAGTATTATATGAATTCCAATCACAATTCTAGAAGTATATCCTGAGTCTAATAATGCATATATCTCTTCCTTGTTTGTTTCATAATATTCGGGTTGACTCTCAATATAATCAATAATTATAAATGAAATTTTTTCAAGCAATACGAATTGTTTAGAAGGTTTTTCCATTTCGATGTTCTTTATAATCTCAAAGATTTTGTCAGCATTTTCCCTTTTGCTTAATTTTGTAGAGGTATGTAAAAATTTATAATCCAACATCTTTCGCGCCATATTCATTTCGTTATTATTTACTCTATCAATAAAACATTCAATTACTTCGTCCTCAAATTTTTCTTTGTCTAGAAAGTCTAAAGTTTTAGGTATGTAATGCTCATGCTTTGGATTCTTTTTGAACAATTCAAAGATGATATCAAATGATTCTTTCGATTCAGTAGATCTCATAATTTTAAGCGTGTGGGTTACTATATCACGGTACCGTCCATAAGCTAATTCAAACAAGCTGTGTATATCTGATATCGCATAATCTCCTCCTATTTTTTCGATCGCTCTCAGATATAAGGATAAAGATCGCCTATCTTCAATGTGGTCACTATCTTTTATTTCATTTACAAGAGCTTTAAATCTATTTACGATGATCTTTGAAGATTTTTCATCTCCAATATTTGCAAGTGCAAGAAGAGCTGACTCGTGATAATATCCTTCGTCAAGATATTTTTGTAAGAAGTCTGTAGCTTTCTCCGAACCTATATCACCTAATGTTTCTATAGTACTCAAGATGATACGTCTCTTATAGTACTCATCTAAATCTTGTTTTTCATATTCGCTGATTACATTTATCAAAGGTTCAACTGCTGCTTTTTCTTCTAGAATACCTAGCGTGTCTATAGTCAGCTTCAACTCGTCATAAGATATGGTTTTATCTCCTCTTTTCATGCATATAGGTGCGCTGGATCTATCGGATATTGGACTGAAAGTAAATTCTTCCAACCATCCTGTCAATATTGGGGCAGCGTTTGTTATTGAATAGTCCATCACAACCCCGATAGCCTTTATTCGTAAACGAGGATCTTCATCTTCTAAAAATTCCAGGATAAAGTTCGAGATTTCTTCGGGATCGGTTTCCATCTCAATTATTTTCTCAAAGGCGATGTCACGGACCTCATATCTTTCGCTACCTTTCAGTTCAAATATGATTGGTTTAAAATTCGAAATCCAACCAGAATATTCGATGATTTTTATAGCATCTTTGATCTTTGATGAAGATTCGCTTTTCAGGTCTCGTTTTAATTTATTTTTCAACGAGGTTATCTCATCCTCACTTCGGGTTACACTTGCTTTTTGTTTTACATCAATGTCTAACCATAACTCCACATCCTCTTCACTCATTTCTTTTATTTCCTTCTCCGGTTCACCAGGTGCATGTCCATTTTCTCTAATCACGTCACAGATGTTTTTAGGAAACTTGTAATCACTACCTTCGTCAATGATTATCCGAGCTAAATTATCTTCTTCTGAGATGACAGATAAAAAGTATCTGATTGGATTTTCATCATAATTTTCTAATTGTATTCTAGATTCGGAAGGAAATATGATAACAGTTCCGATCATCCTCAATAGGTCTTTATCATCTGGGTTCTTTTTATCACCCTTATAGTTTAAAACATGGTCAACATTTTCTCGTAAAATATCTTTGATTTTTTTTCTATAATCAATAACCTGTTCAGAAGGAGACCTTATTACACTAGGCGTTTCATCCCCGTTTTCAACAAGAATCATTTTACCTTTTTCATATATTTCCTTCTTACCGCTAGAATATTCGATTTCCCACTTGTTTCCCTTTTCATCAAAATCAGCCTTAATTTTTCCACGTTTGTTCTTCATATCAATAATCAAAATGCAATCTTCTTTTACAACTAGTAAATCAGGTCTTGATTTTCCAAATTGTGATTCTATAAATATCCATGATTTTTTATCACCGAACTTCAATCCTTCGATTATATCCGGTAATATCCTCCTCAATTGTTTGGACTCGTGTTTATTTGAAAAAGTTCCCCCTCCAAAGATTCTTATCGTCATGATTATCTCTTCTTCCATACGGTATATATTTATTTCAATATTGTCATGGTTTTTAGTAGTCATATAAACCCCCCCTTTTGCTGAATTTCTTTGGGTTCCATGAGGATCGGCCAAAAGCTTCTTCAGGATCTTCAAAGATCGAACAGTCAGTCAAAGAATATACCCCTCCATGGTTTCTTAAAAAACGTCCATCAGGGAGTAACATAAGATATGTATCGGTCATATCTTCATTGTCTTCGGAGATAACTTCGATACCCATTTGTTCTAGTTTTTTATGCCGTTCTACGAACCTATGATAATCATCATCGGATATCGAAAGACCAGGCCCACAATCATCGTTCTCCCCGTTGATCACAAGAAGCTTCAATATCTTATACCGTTTTGGAGCTAACTCTCCAATCAATTCCGTTATATCTTCATGTTTGTTCAACCGGGTCACGACGGTGTTCACTTTCAACTTAATTCCTTTTTCATGGCACCAATCTGCCACTCTTCTGATCTGATCTATGTGTCCGCCTGTTCCCCGCCTAAGCTCTACCTCTACGTCTTCACGCATCGAATCGACACTAAGACCAACCCAATCGAGATATGGCTGGATCTCACTCAACATTTTTTCAGTAACCAAACTCCCATTGGTGATCACACAAGATTTCATCCCATGCCTTTTTACCTCTTTCAAAAGATCGAAGGTTCTTTCAAACAAAAAGGGCTCTCCACCTTCCAAAGTGATCTTTTGGGTACCCATCGATGATAAAATTTCTGGGATCTCTAAAACCCTAGAATCATCTACCCATTCTGGTAGCAAATTGAATTTCCCAAAACAAAATTTGCAACTGTAATTACACCGGTTAGTAACAGGTATATTTACTGATATCGGTTTATTAACAAAGCCCAAGCTAGGTTTTTTTGGTTCGAAATTCGATCTAAAGGTTTTTTGATTCATATCGAGACTTTGTTTCCAAAGCCTTATCTTGATAGAACATGTGCAAACTGGTTAATATACTTAATGTTTCTAGGATGGTTAGAGTAAAAGACATTTTTTTATGAAGAAAGGCTGTTTCAATTATGAAGGACTGCTGGTTCAGCATCCATTGGCCTTTCAAACAAGTTATGAAAGTCGGCAGTTACCGGACGGATTTCATATATGATTCAACTGCCATCCTTGATAATTGAATTGGAGATAACTGCCGTTTTTCATATATCAAAGACGGTTGATAGAACTTGGAAATTTATTCTCTGGATTTTTGGCAAACTGCTATGCTTGATAATGGATATGGTAGCGGTGAGGGATAAAAAGATAGTTTAAAGTTAGTTATAAGATGTTGTAAGTAAAGTGCATTCACCGAAAATTTTAGATCGTTTGATTTAATTTAACATATGACCAAAAATGAGTAATGATTTAACTTGGAGGGAAGCTGTTAAAGAAGCTATAAAAAAAGTGGTTGAAAGACACAATGACCCTGAATTCTCCAGACAAATCCTTATCGATGAAGAAATGGATTACATCAAAAAGGTGACTAGAACTAAAGGGAAAACACCCGAACAAACATTGAGTAGAACATTACAGGAGTTATGGAAGGAAGAGAATTATCTTTCCCATGAAGAAAGAGGAATATATCAACTTTTACAACTAGATGATGTAAATCTTCAAACAGCGGATATAACAGATAATGATGTAGGTGAAGGAGCAAAAAAGGCGTTGTATAAAACAGAAATCAAAATGGAATTCGAAAATAGTTACAAAGGCAATTTAGAATGTAAAAGAAATAAAATAATACCGGGAGAAACAAAAAAAATAGAATTTTCTAAAAATAAAAAATTCAAAAAAGATAAAATATATGAAAGAAGCAAGATACATAAAAAATACGGAGGGCAAGAGCAGTACAATATAAGCATCCATATATATAATAACCTAATATTCTTATTTTACAAAGAATATAAGGTTGCTGATAATCGTGGCAAATGGAAGGGAGATGATAATTTTATTTTTACTTGTGAAGGGCAAGATGTAGAGATATCATTTACACATAGTAAAAATCAACTAAGAAAACATAGTAAAAATGATAAGGAGTTGCATCTCTTTAAAGAAATAGCTGGTGGAAGAGTAAAATATAAAGGAAGAATGAAAGTTATTAATCATAAGTTCAAAAATGAAGATAGTAAAAATGAGAAGAAGAAAATCATTTTTCAATTAAACCCTTTAGATAAAGCATACACTAACGAATATTTCAATGAAGATATATCTATTAAAAAATTAGAAAAAATTGAGAATCCAAATGATGATGTAAGTTTTATCAATACTGAAGATAAAGAGACTATTGACAGATATCAAAAATATAATCTAATGAATAATAGGATTGATTCAGATGCATTTTTTTCAATAAAATCCAAATTAGGTGATTCATCTATAGTTATTAATACACAACATGAAACATACAATTTATTATTATCAATTTTGAGCAAGACTAATATTTCTAATCCTGATAAATATAATAAAAAAGAACTATGCAATAGACTTGAGGAAGCTAATCTTGCAATAAAAATTTTATTAGAATCTTGGGCATTAATGGAAGAAGAGGCACCCCTGCTTGAGAAAGAAAAATATCAAGAAACTCGGAGACTTTGGGGAAAGTTTGCTAAAAAACTCATCTAATGAATGAACTTCATCAGAAATAATTTTAGATATGGAATTATATATCTTATATTTACAAAAATTTTTTATCTTTTGATCCATTCGTGTTGTTGAACATATGGAGAATGAGAAACTAAAAAATGTATTGATGTCTATAGGCGATTCTAGGATTACAGACTTAATGGACAAGGATATTTTTGGCATATTAGATAAATTTGGCGATATCCAATCTAGTCAAGAAAAATTAATAGAGTTGGTTATTGATATAAATACACCTTATGGACTACTAAGAAACAAAAAGAAAAGGAAAATTATTTTAAGAAACCTAGATGCACAAGATTGTATCGAACTTTTAGAAATAATAGGGATTAAAAATACTCAAATTGATAGTCCTTGGGAAAAATTATGTCAAACTAATTTCTATAAGAATTCAAAAAACGAAAAAATATTGCTTGAATACTTTGATGTAGAAAAACCTGTTGAAAAAGAAACTGATATGCCTGATTCACCTATGATAGTGGAACCAGAATATGCTTTGTTTGATTATCAAAAAAAGGCACTAACTCGTACTATTGAAAAATTAAAAAAAGATCAAAGATGTTTATTACATATGCCAACGGGGTCTGGAAAAACCAGAGTCGCAATGAATGCCGTGGCCCGTTATTTAAAAGAAAGAGAAAACTCAGTAATAATTTGGTTAGCTTATAATAAAGAACTTTGTGAACAAGCAGCTGAAGAATTTATTAAGGCCTGGGGAATGTTGGGAGATAGAAAAATTAACTTAGTTAGGTTCTATGGTAATGAATACGAGTGGAAGGATATATCTGATGGATTAATCATAGCAGGCCTATCAAAAATTTGGGAATTCTCAAAAAAAGAAATTACAGCTTTAGCTAATTTAGCTCCAAAAGTATCACTTATTGTTTTTGACGAAGCTCATTCAGCCATAGCAGAAACTTATCTGGACATTATTAATGAGATTTTAATACTTAATGAATCTTCATCATTATTAGGTTTATCAGCTACACCAGGAAGAACATGGGAGTGGTCAGAGGAAGACGAAAAGCTAGCTAAGTTATTTGATCAAAATAAAGTTTCTCTAAATATGCGAAATTATGATTCTCCAATAAAATATCTTATAGACCATGGTTACCTGGCCAATCCTATTTTCAATCCATTAAATATAGAAAAAAATTTATTGACTACTTATGATCTCCACAGAATACAAGAAAATTTTGAAATACCTACATATGTTTTATCAAAATTAGAAAAAGACGATTTTCGAAACGCAAAAATAATATTAAAAGTAATGGATTTAATTAAAAAAGACCATAGTAGAATCTTATTATTTGCAATATCTGTAGACCACTCAAATACATTAGCTAGTATTCTACAGTATTATAATTATAATGCACATTCTATTACTTCTCAAACAGATGATTATACAAGGTCACAAATTATTGAAAATTTTAAAGAGGAAGGGGGCGAACCAATGATTCTATGTAATTATGGTGTTTTAACTACCGGTTTTGATGCTCCAAAAACTAGTGCTGGAATAATTACAAGACCTACAAAATCTATTGTTTTATATTCTCAAATGATTGGGAGGATAACTAGAGGGCCTAAAGTAGGAGGTACTCAAGAGGCTGAAATATGGACCGTAGTTGATACGAACTTACCTGGGTTTGGTAACTTGGTAGAAGCTTTTGAAAACTGGGAAGATGTATGGTAGGAGATAGATATAATGAAAAAAGAGAGTTATAGTTTTTTTAGCGGAATAAAAGCAATCGATGCGATAAGAAGTAGCGGTTATAAAAATGCAGCAATGGCTTTGGGTGAACTGGTTGACAACTCACTTCAAGCAAATGCTAAAAATGTTGAAATTTTAATTTCAAGCTTTAAGGATAGGAGTGGACAGAGAAGTGTTACAGCAACTAAAAATATAGCTGTCCTTGATGATGGATCAGGGATGGAAAAGGATGTTTTGCGACGAGCTTTAAGATTAGGAGATGGAACACGATTTGATGAAGATGGTGGGATAGGTAAATTTGGTGTTGGTTTGCCCCAAGCTTCCGTTTCCCAATGTAAGAGGGTAGATGTTTGGTCTTGGCAAAATGGTTTTGAAAATGCACTACACACCTATATCGACCTTGCTAACCAAGAATGGATTGATGATTTTACTATACCAGAACCAGAAAGGAAAGATATCCCAGAAAAATGGTTAAGCGTAGGTAACATATTTTCCGAAACTGGAACTTTGGTCGTTTGGTCCAATATAGATAGATTGAATTGGAAGACGCCTACAGCACTCCATAGGAACTCTGAATTTTTTATTGGTAGGATGTATAGATACTGGTTAAATGATAACAAAGCATCAATTAATATGATTACATTTGATGAGGATACAAATGAAATTGATGATGATAGAGTTTGGGAATTTAAAGCAGTTGATCCATTATATTTAATGGAAGATACATCAGTAAAAGATGTAGATCCACCATGCAACCCACTTTTTAAACAATATGGTAAACCAATAGAAAAAAAATTTAAAATTAGAACCGAAGATGGTTTTAAAGAAGGAAGAATTAAACTTACATTTTCGATTGCAAAGAAGAAAGCTAGGGAATATTCTGAAACTGGTAATGAAGCAGGTAATCTACCTCATGGTAAGCATGCAAAGAAAAACATCGGTTTAAGTATTGTTAGAGAAGATAGAGAGCTTGAATTAGATTCTAGATGGATACCAATAGAAGCTAGTAAGCCAATGCATAGGTGGTGGGGTGCTGAAATTAAATTCGGAAGAGAATTCGATGATATATTTGGTGTCACAAACAACAAACAACATGCCCATAATCTATCAGAGATGATTTCAAAAGACCATGATTATTTCAAGAAAGAAGGAGAAAGTTTCAAAGAAACTGAAGAAAGACTTAAAAGAGATGACCCTAAGAATTATGTAAACCTCGTGGTATCCAAATACTTAAGAAAGCACATTAAGCAGGTCTATAAAAAAGTTAAAAACACAAGTCCAAAAAGGCCGAAAGATGAAGATACTGGGGGAAAGAGGCACGATATTACAAGTGTGAAATCCACAAACGCAACAAAAAACCGCAAAGAAACGAAAGGTAAAACAGGAGAGAGTGATAAGTATGATAATCTTGGATTGGATGAATTAAAAGAGTTAAGAGAGGAGGAATTGAAAAAAAGAGGTTATGATAAACTTGAAATTGAAGAAATTTTAGAACGGACAATTGATGAGGAAAGAGGAGTTCCACTGAAGTACGATGTTATAAGAAAAAGAATAGACACCAACGCATTTTTTTCAGTTGAATCAGAAGCCGACCTATTGATCATTGCATTGAATACAGAGCATGATACTTATGACAAATTGTTTGGTATATTAGATGAAATAGAAAATTCTGATGAAGATGAATATGATCTAGCAGAATTACGAAATAAAGTGGAAAAAGCAAATGATTCTATCAAAATACTATTAGAGGCCTGGGCAAGAATGGAAGATGAAGCCCCATTAACTCAAAAAAGTAAATTTAAAGAAGCAAGACGATTGTGGGGACAAATTGCTAAAGAATTTAGTTCATTTGGTGAAGAATGATATATGAAAAGAATATATTATTCCAAAATTTAAATGACGAATTGAATTCATATTTAAATGAAAATAAGAAAAAGGTCTATATTATTTCACCGTTTATTAATGGAAAAGCAATAGAAAATTTACTTGGTAAACAAAAAGATGTAATAATTTTAACGTCTTGGAGAAAAGACCATTTATTAAACGGCACTTCAAAAATTAATTTATTTAACATTTGCAAAAGAAAAAACTGGACATTATATATTAATGACGAATTACATTTAAAATTATTTTCAAATGATTTAGAAGATGGTTTTATAGGAAGCCCAAACGTCACATATAATGCTTTAAATGGTAAAAATATTGAAGGTATGTTCTTTTTAAAAACATTATCATCCCGTGATAGAATAAATATTTTAAAAATCTTTCAGGAATCTGTACTTGTTACTAACGAAGTTTATCAAAAATATAAAAAATGGTTTGATAAACAAGAAATACCTGATAAAATAAAAGCTGGAAAACTAGATCTTTCAGATGTAGTTAAAAAGAAAGATTTTTTAACCAGTCATCTTCCTGCTAGTAAATCCCCCTCTAGATTATGGTGTTTAATAGATAATAGAAAAAAATTAGAGTATGATAATTGGGAAATTAAAGCGATGGAACATGACATTGCTTTGTACGACATAAACTCGCTAGAAGATGAAAATAAATTTTTTAAAGAGTTAAAAACAAAATTTTTTACACATCCATTTATTAAAGAGTTATCTAATGAAATAACTAAGGAAGGATTACGTTTTGGGGGTGTTAAAGAGTGGATTCAAAAGAATTGCACAGATGTACCAAGACCTTATCGTAGGGAACTAACAAATGTTGTTCAAAATTTATATAAGTGGTTTATAGAGCTTGGAGGAGACAAATATGAAATTATTAGACCGCATTATAGCGAAATCATTCGTAAAAAATAAAAAACTTCTTTAAATCATTTTCACTTATTACAACCCCCTCTCCAAAACCTATATAACTTAAGTTAGAATATCGTAAAATTGATAAGAACCAGGATGAAAATATTGGATGAATTGAAATGTCTAAGTATAAAGATATAGTCGGGAATATGAAAGACTTATATTTAAACGATTCTAGACCCTGGATTATTGGATTAAGTGGAGGTAAAGATTCTACTTGTGTTGCTCAAATGGTTTATTATATGCTAAAAAATTTAGAACCATCTAAAAGAGAAAAACCAGTACATATAATATCAAATGATACTCTTGTTGAATCTCCTGTTATTGAAAAGAGAATAAAGAACACCATTTCAAATATCAGAAAACAGGCTAAAAGGACAATTTGCCAATAAAAGCTGAAATATTAAAACCAGCTTTGAATGAAACCTTTTGGGTAAACCTAATAGGAAGAGGGTACCCTTCACCAAACAGGTGGTTTCGATGGTGCACAGACCGTTTGAAAATAAATCCAACTACTAGATATATCGAGGAACAAATTGAGAAAAATGGAGAAGTGATCGTTCTACTTGGTGTTAGGGAAGAAGAAAGTGCATCTAGGGCAAGGAGTATGAAAAAACATAAAATTAAGGACTTTAACTTGAGAACTCATTCGAATATCTCTAGTGCATTTGTGTATTCCCCAATCGAAGATTGGACTAAAGATGATGTATGGGCCTATTTGATGCAAGCACCATCACCATGGGGTGATGATAATAAAGAGCTAATACAATTATACTCTAAAGCAGACAAAGAATGTCCATTTCAAATGGACGATTCTGGTAAACCTTGTGGAAGCAGTAGATTTGGTTGTTGGACATGCACAGTTGTTGATTATGATAGATCCATAGAAGGTCTAATAGAAGAAGGTGAAGAGTGGATGAAACCACTTTTAGAATTTAGAAATTGGTTAAAGGAAATAAGAAATGATGAAACAAAAAGAGAAAAAACCATGAAAAGATCAAAGAAACGAATGGTTTTTTCTGAAGAACTAGGGATTGACTATGATGCACCTGAACACAGGGGGCACAAAGTTTTAGGTCCATTCACATTTGAAACACGGCATGAAATTTTACGCAGACTTATTGATTTACAAGAAAATAAGATCGATAAAAAAATGGAACTTATTTCACCTGAAGAACTTAAAGCCATTGAAACAATCCTTATTTATGAAGGGGACAATATATCTAGTTTAGCAGATGTATTGCAAGAGGAAAATACTATATCAGAAAACACAGATAGTATTGATATATCCAAAATATGTGAAAAACATGATGTTTCACCTAGATTAATTGAGAAATTAATGGTTGTTGAAAAGGACTTATCATCATTATCAACAAGGGTCGGTTTGTATAATAGATTAGAAAGGGTATTAGACGAATACATCGTTACTGAAGTTGAAAATAGGGGTGATTCTACTGCAGATACGTGATGTTTCAATATCCAATTTCAAGAACTACAATGGCCTTTCTACGGTTAACTTAGAAACTAATAGTGATGAAAACATAGTGTTGATAGGTGGTAAAAACGGATTTGGTAAAAGCACATTGTGCGAAGCAATTAGACTTTGTTTATTTGGAAAAAAATTATTTGGTTCACCCTTGTCAAAAAATGAATATAATGAATATTTAAAATCAGTCACTAATGATCAAAACAAAAACTCTGATTCCCAAAGTTTCATAAATCTCAATATACAGATGGATGAATCTTTTGGTAATTACGAAATTAATGTTCAAAGAAAATGGACATACAAAAATGGAGAAGTAAATGGTGACGAATTAATAATTACTAGGAATGGGCGGGAATTTGAATATATTCCTGAGGATTATTGGGAAGACTATCTTGAATCTATTTTACCAACTTACCTTTCAAAATTTTTCATTTTCGATGGTGAGAAGGTAGAGGAATTCGCTATTGATCCAGAGTTTCAAAAGTGGGTTAAAGAATCTCTAAAAGATGTAGTGGGTTTAAAAATATATGAAACTCTAGATTCGGATCTAAACACATTATCAACTAAAATAAAACGTAGAAATATCCAAGAAGAAAAATTACGAAAAAAAATTCAAGAAAAAATTACTAAAATAAATGATAAAAAAGATGATATTACTTCTTTGAAATCGGAAATAGATTCAATTGAGAAAAAAATTGAAGAATTAAAAGAAAACAAAGTTGAAATTGAAGAAGAATTAGATAGAATATCTGGCAAGGTTTCTAAACATATTAGAAAGAAAAATGAACAATTAGACAAATTAAAAACCAAAAAAGAGCAAATATATCATCATATTTCAGACCAAAGTAGTTCCTTCCTTCCCTTTATTATCTCGTGGGATATTGCTGACAATTTATTTGATCAGTTAGAAATTGAAAAGGAAATGAAGGAAAAAAGAGATGTTAAAGATTTTATTAAAAAGGTAAACGGTAAGTTTACTGCAGAATTAGAAACACAAATCAAAAATGATAAAAATTTAAAGGACGATCACAAGGACACAATTAAAAAACATGTCAAAAACACTTTTGAAAAAATATTAGAAGAAGAGAAAGAGGAACATAAAATTATACATGATCTTACAAAAAGTGAGATGCAAAAAATACAATCTTTTGTCAAAATGTGTAAAAGAAATATAAATAATGGATATAAAGAAAAAGTATCAGAGTTAAAAGATATAGAGAATAATATTTCAGATTTAAAAAAGGAATTAAAAAGATCTAGTGAAGGAAAACAAGTAACAGAATATATTGAAAAGATATCAGAAATTGAAAATCGAAAAGGGACTTTAATACAACAAAAGGATCATGTTTTAGACAAAATAGAAAATTTAGAGAATGAAATTAATAAGATCCAGAAACAAAAAAAGAAACTCGAAAATGACATCATATGTTCAGAAATTGACTCTCGAAAAGTTGAATTGATATCAAAAATAAAGAACGTTTTAAATGAAGTAGAGAAAAATGTAATTGTTTCAAGATTGGATAATCTTGAGAATTGTATATCTAATATGTATCATAAACTAGCAAATAAAGATGACATGGTTGAAGAAATTTCTATTGATTCTGAAAGTCTTTCTATAGAACTTTATGATTCTAATAAAAACAAACTTAATAAAGAAAATTTATCTACTGGTGAAAAAGAAATATTTGCTATTTCGTTATTGTATGGGTTGATTAAAATATCCGATTATAATTTCCCGGTAATTATTGATGCTCCTTTAACTAGTTTAGATGAGGAACATGCAGATAATATATTGTCTAAATTTGTACCAAATTTAAGTGACCAAATAATATTCCTATCTGTAGATAGAGAAATTGATAAAGAAAAGTATAAATTAATTAGTGACAAAATTGCAAAAGAATATGTACTAAAAAAAGATGGTCCAGATAAAATAAAAGAGGGGTATTTCTTTGAGCAGTAAATTGAAACTTTCTGAAAAAAATTCAGAAAAGTTAGATGAACTATCTAGAAAGCTTGGTTTAAGACGAAATATAGTTTGTAGGATCGCTATTGGAAGGTCAGTAGCAAGAGGAAGTTTGGATAATATAACTCTTGATGATTTTGGATAATAAAGGGTATGAGTTTAATAGATACACATTAACTGGTGAATACGACGATTATTTTAAAGCTCTAATAGTTCAGGCACAAAAATCAAAATTAAATGATAATGAATACTTTAAGTTATACTTGAGAAAACATATAGAGAGAGGTATATCTATAATGCATAAAGAATATCAGCAAGTGAGGTCTAAATATACTTATTTAACAAAACTTGCCAATAGTGAAAAGGTAATTGAAGCCTAGTGAAGGAGATAAATCTTAAATCCAATTCATTACTTGAGTTGTGTAGGAGGTTAAAACATGGATTATATTTATTTGGACGATGCAGCTACTACGAGGGTAGATGAGAGAGTAAGAAAGGCTATAATTGATTTTATGTCCCATGAATATGGGAATCCTTCAAGTCTGCATAGAAAAGGCAAAAATGCAAATAAGCATGTAAAAAATGCGAGAAAAAAAACTGCGGAACTCATTAATGCAGAAAGTGATGAAATCATTTTTACTTCTGGAGGAACCGAATCTGATAATTTGGCAATAAAAGGTGTTATGGAAAAAAACGATGGTAA
>SL_8KL_010_SEDDRAFT_10002962_pt1 | contig 14118 bp, 34 predicted proteins | sample SodLakKL_010_SED_4_FD_11160 | JGI IMG/M metagenome (IMG submission 11160) | reverse complement strand
GTAAACAACATATTTACATTAATTGACACTTAAAACATCTTGGATTAATTGCCTTGTAACTACCACAATCATCACAATTAAAAAATCTATATTCTCTATCACTATTTCTTTTTCTTCCACCTCTCTTTTTGCTATTCCTTATTTTTTGTTCAAAATTTTCTCTTGCTATCTTAATATGCTTATTTGCCATAATTATAATATCCTTTATTTTGTAAATTATTTATAAAGGCTATTATAATTTATTTTTTTTCACTTACAAGAGGAAATATTTTTTTCTTTTCTTCTATCAATGTGATTCTTTTATTTTTTATTTTAATTAATTTTTCTAATAATCGCACTTCTTTTTTTAATAATTTTCTTCGTTTTTTTATCAAACCTTTTTCTTTTTTTACACACCTAATCAGAAACTTTATCTCTTCTTTTGATAAATTTGATAAATTTGAAATGTTGTCTGGGACAACATTTGTATCTAAAATACTTAAATCATCAATATCTTGAAAAAGTTCTTTATAAAGTTTTGTAGTTTTATCAAAAAATTGTTTATTTTTTTTATCCATTTTATTTTTTTCTTTTTTCTTTTTTTAAATTCTCTTCATTTATACCAAGATATCGACATATTAATTGATCGTGATGATGGATAAATTCTCCATTTGACGAGCAAATATCCATATCACCATCGTTTAGCCATTCTATAAAATTATGAAAAATATAAAATTCTTTTTTTACTTTTTTAAACTTTTCATATTCTGAATATTTTTTTCCCTTATCCATTTTATTTTCTAATCTTCTTTTTGTAATGTAATAGAAGTTCCAGATTTAAATACATAACGAGCTTTTTTCTTTCCACTATTTTTAAACTCTTTAATAGTATTATTTGCTATTTCACAAGCAGTGATAAAATCATAACCCTCTTTTCTCAATAATTCCACAATAGTTTCTTTAACAGGTGCTTTTGTCATATTCTTCATCATAAGGGACCTCGGTGTCATCTTCTATTTCTTCAATATTTTCCCCTAATTCAGTTTTGATTTTATCTATAAATTTTTCTTTTGAAACTTCAATAATTTCTTCTTCACTTGCATTTTCATCAACAATTACTCTTGTCAATAAATTAGCATACACTAATTTTGCTACTTTTTTAGCCATTTTTATTTCCTTTTTATAAAAGTTTTTGTTCGCTATTTAGTGATATAAATAAAGTTTTTTATTTTTGCGAACAACATTCTTCTCTTAATTCTTCTAAAGTCTTATCCATATTAACCATGGATCCAGCACCTACCCACTCTGATCCATAATCCTCTCCAATGTTTCCTAATATATGAGGAACCCAATAGGATTCTGCTCTACGATATATAATATCACTATCTGCGCACCTTACGATACCACGGGCTTCTGAAACAAGTTCACTTATTTCAGTCATAATTTCTTCAAATCTAGATATATCATCTTTATCTATCATTTTATTTCCCTTTATAAAATATAAATATTATTTTTAATTGTATTCTACATCCAAATTACAATCTTTTAGTAAATCATCTATTGTCAAAAGTTCAATTATTTCTCTTGCTTTTTCTTTTGCTTCGTCCTCATTGTCAGCATTTACAGGAACAGCAAAACTCATTGTTACTACGAAATCATCCATTTTTTATTCCTTTCAATAAAATTATTTGTTTATTCAGTGATACAAATAAACTTTTTTATTTTTGCGAATAACTTTTTTATTAATTAGAATCATTATATTTCTTTATCATATCCTCTAATATCTCTTTAGAATCATATAATGTTTTTCTTACAGATAATATTCTATTTATAACACTATATTTATGAGGATGACTTACATCATCAAATATTGCATAACTCATTGTATTTAAACTTTTTGCCATATTATCTATTTCATTAATAAAATGGTTAATAGTTTCTACTTCTTTTTCTTGATCCCAATGTGATAATTGGGTAGTTCCTTTGTCATTAGTAATCATTTTTACTTCCCTTTAAAAAAGTTTTTATTTATAAATTACGCACCAAAATAAAACATATTGCAAATTTCTAAAAGTTTCCCTTCATCTTCTGAAGACAATGGATAATCTATCCAAGGTGTCCCCCAATCTTGATATTGTAAGGAAACAGTAGCAGGATAATCTTGATCTAATTCACCAAAAAGCCGAACAGCAGGACCACCCCCTGCTAATGTTAAGATAAAATTCTTAACTGTCCCAACTCCATAAACACTCTCTTTTATTTCTCTTTCTGCTTCTTCCATTTCATCACTGTTTCCAGCTTCTAAATAACGATCCATTAAATTTTTAAGTTCATCAAGACAATTCTCAGATGTATTTTTTGCTCTTTCCGTATCTGTACTCATTTATATTTCCTTTCGATTTTAAGATTCATAAGTAATTCCATTATCTTATGAATCTTCATAATGAGCCTGCACAAAAGATTCATTAAACAATTGATCAGGTTGTGTATATGCCTGTTCAATACAACGAGCAATGGTTATAGCAACCCTAGGGTCTCTTTTCACTTCATCCAAATGCCAAAATAAACATTCAACAGCATCAGCCTCATTGCAGATAGCAATGCTATCATCTGAATAAACTACTTTCAATTTTACACCCATTTCCATTTCCTTTCAACAGAATTTTTAACTCATTATTCAGTGATACAAATAAACTTTTTTGTTTTTGCGAATAAGTTATAATTAAAAAATCCCTACCCTAGCCCTCGGGATCGCTAAACCTTGTTGTTAGTGTACTAGGAACAAGTACCTGCAATCCATTTTGCTTTTCTTCATATTACAAGGAGCATCTTTATACCTTTCTGCAAGGTAATACTCTTATAGCACCTGCGTAAGTCATATTATGAACAACGCCTCGCCACAAGACTTGGTATTCCTTTTGGGTCACACCTGTCATAATAAGGCAGAAATATCGGGATAAACCCATTCACTTGTAAATATGGTGCAAAATTCAATTGCAAGTTTAAAATTACACTTTTTCAATACAATTCTTTTTAATCCAATCTGCTACCTTTTTCGTATCAATAATTGGGCCATGTCCATTAGCAATAATAAATGAACAATCCATACATTCATGTGACAATGTTTCAACATCACCACCTACATCTTTTGCATCCTGTAAATTATAATCAAAATCCCCATCAGGATCAATAACAGAAACAGGATATATTGTAGGAACTGCTTGCACTTGTCCTAATCTATTTGAACCACATTCAGGACAAACAAATTTCAATTTTTTTATCTTTTTACTCATTTTAATTATTCCCAATCATTTTTGTAAATTTTGAATATTTTTCAATATCTCTTTTCTTTCTTCTTCTACTTTTTTTGAATCTATCCCATAAAATTCGTTTATGAGTTCATTATGTCTTTTTAAAATTGGATTATAAAAAATAATTTCCCCTAAAACACTTAAATTCTCTGTGTCAGGTTTTCGTAATTCTATCCCTTGACTCTCTAACCATTCAAGAAATTCAGTGATAGCCCTAATCTCTCTGTCTAATTTTGCTAATTTTTCACATTCTGGTGATTTGACTTCTGTGTTTTCACCCATTTTTATTTCCTTTCAATAAAAAAATTATTTATTCAGTGATATAAATAAACTTTTTTATTTTTGCGAACTTAATCTTTAGATAAATTTCTTAATTCATTTTCTAACTCTCTTTTTACTATTCTACCTACATCAATTATAGTTTCACATCTCCCACACTTACCTTTTTTTTCTAAAAATTCTAATAATCTTTCTTCAGGCAAATTATATTCTTTTTTACAATATGGACATTTTATTTTCATTTTGAGATTTTTTAAACAACTTATTAAACAATCTTTTTATTCTTTTCTTTTTACCATGTTTACATCTTATTTCATCCATTCTTTCTGTTATCATATCATAATCAATAGAGCTATCTATAGTAAAAATATCTTCTGGATCCCATGTCATTCTTATATTTAAAATTCTATCTAAAAAGCAATACTCATGTATCCCTTTTTCTCGAGCTATTTCTAATATAGCCTGTGTTCTTTCAATTTTATTTTTAGATTTTACCATTTTAGACAGTACAATCTTTCCATTTAGTGCTAAAAGGTTTTTCAATAACAACTGGCTCTCCCTCTAATATCACATTTCCTGCCTTATCAATAAATATAGCATCGGCATCCATCATGCAAAATAGAGCATAATCTTCAGCAGGAACTCTGTAAGCATCAAACAACTCTCCTTTTTCTGCCAATCCTCTTGCTTCTAATACAGAATCTTTATTATGAGATTCCATCCATTCATCTGACAAATAGAACTCTCCAACCTCTGTTTTAATCCAATTTGTGACGATTAAAATATCCATTTTTATTTCCTTTCAATAAAAAAATTATTTATTCAGTAATATAAATAAACTTTTTTATTTTTGCGAACTATTATTAATAAAATTTCCTATAAAACATACTTGTGATATTTTATGCACTCCTCTTTGTTCTATTCCTTTTTCATTTTTTAAAGGTGGAGAGGATTGCATATTCTCTCCCTGCCAATTGTGACATATTATTTCTTCACTTGGATCAAAACAAATATCAATACTATTATTGTCTGGTCTAAATTGTATTTGTATTTTTTTGCCATTAGGTGTAAGTAATATTATATCATTGTCACAATTAAGCATATTAATTATTTTATCTTTTGGCAAATCAAAATTTTTTGTGCTTTTTTTCATAATACACCCTTTTACGCTAATTTTTTTTGTAAAGTTTTTTGATGATGTTCTAATGCTTCAATCACTTCTTTCCCTTTGGGAGTATCCCATGCAGAATATTCTACATCAACATCAGGTGAACCACAAGAACATTTATTAGTTTCTAAAAGATTTTTATATTCTTCACTATCTCTAATAATAATTTTTTTACAATCTAAACATTCTTGATTCCCAGTAGCATAGTCTTTAAGACTCACAAGGATATGTTTAATATATTCTGCTTTTGCTTTTTCAGCAGACCATCCTAGTTCCTTTAAAGTCCCGATTGTTCTTGGCCAACTTTTTGCACGATCTCTAGCAGATTTAGAAGGTGCATTTTGTTTTACTTCATTTATTGCTTCGGTTAATGTCATCATTTTAACGACCTCTTATAAAAATTATAATTTGCTATTCAGTGATACAGATAAAGTTTTTTGTTTTTGCGAATAAAAAAAAGACTACCATCTAACTAAAGATGGTAGCCTCATCCATGAAAGGAAATTTAAATGGACTATTGACCGACTATTATATATAGTTCCTAACAACATATAACTGACCTCGCATTTTTACAGCAAAAATATTTTCTACTCTGTAATTTCTCCATTCAGTTATTTTTTTTGTTCCTTGTCTAGATGTTTTCTTTCTATCACCTAAAAAAGGTTCAATTTGTTCAATAGGAATTTCATTATTCTTAAAATCAACATATCTTCTATCTAAACATCGAACAGGACGAAATTGGATATACTGCCTATATTCCTGTTCTTTTTTGGTTATGTGATGAAGTAAAACTTTTGAATCACCAACTCTTTCACCATAAGCACGCTTCTCTGGGATAAAATCAGTGGGTTTACCCTCTCTATCTCTTTGCCTATTTACACTACTCCCATAATCAACATTTATACAACCGTTGGTTTTTTGTATTTTTCTTATTTCAACTTCCCCAGTTTCTTTATTTATCCAGGGATTTTTTATGCTTGTATCATATTTAGAAGTTTTTCTAATCCGATGTTCCTTTGTTCTAGCATAAAGTGTAACAATATCTGCCCTATCAAGAGTATAAAGCATCCCTATTAATTTAGATAATGAAATAGGAACAGACATCCCTTCTTGCGTTATCTGAAATTCTATAGGTTTTACTATAGGATTATTTTTCTTATCTTTAACTTTTTTAATAGATTTCTTTTTACCCATTTTAACATTTCCTTTTTTACCCATTTTTATTTCCTTTTCTGATAATATAATCTCTCATTCAAACTTTGTCAATAAAAAAATCATATTGACCAGATTATTTCAAAATTATTTTTTACTGCGAAATCAATAAAATCTATTAACCGTTTAGCCCATTTTCGATATTTTTCTGCACTTAAATCATTTAATGATTTAAGATCATAAAGAATTCTATTATTTTTTACAGATTCATTAGTGGGATAAAATATCGTTTCTTTTGATATAAATTCCTCTAATTCAGGAACTATTTTATCTTTCCACTGTTTTACTCCTTCAATAGTCATAACAAGATCCCTATTTTTTCTTACAAACCAATCTTTATATTCCTCGTAAGTTTCCCACCAAGATAAATAAGGTTTTTCATCAAAATCAATAACATCAGGAGCAGAATTAGTTGCAGCTATTACAGAAAATAACCCACAAGAATTATAAGAATCTTCAAATATTTTTTTATCTTTAATATACAAACATGCACCCATTTTTACTTCCTTTCAATTAAATTTATAAATATTATTTTTTAGAAACAGAAAAAAGTCTATTCAAAAAACTTTCAAGAGCAGTTGCTATTTTTGTAGATTTAAAAGTCGTTATCGTATCTTTTATCCATATAATAGATTTTTCAGGAACATGCAAAATGAGATGACCACATTCATCTTTAATATGAATATACCCCTCTTGTGGAGTAACCATATTCATTTTTTTTGCCTTCTTTTTATCAATAAGAGTGACCGATTGTATCATTTGTTCTTTTTTAAAAGAAACTAAACTTTTTTCTTTTGTATAGAAAGCAGAAATATCTTCAATAAATTGAATACTATAAGATATTTTTTTAATTGTTTTCATGAAAATCATTTGCATATTCCTTTTTTAGACATATCAATAATATAAATATTATTTTTTATCTTTGCGAATTTCAAAAACACTGTCTATTGCATCCTGCATATCATCTTCGTCTATATGCCAAGAGAATTTTGTTGCAAAATCTTGTGCTACATTTTCTTGAATAACATCTCTCAATTCATCCTCTGATTCGCATTGTTCTATTTCATCTGACGGAATAAGAACTTCAAAACTTTGTTCTTCATCCATCGCCATAACACCAGTCATATCATTATGTATCTGATATTTAATTTCAATATCTTTTTGTTCACCCATTTTTGTTTCCTTTCAATAAAGATTTTTATTCGTTATTCAGTGATACAAATAAAGTTTTTTATTTTTGCGAACTTATTTTTACCAATCAATTTTGTCTTTATGTTTTTCCTTGAATTCTTCAGAAAGATTTTGATACTCTAATATCCATTCCCAATCAACTCTATCTTCGTGTTTCTCTATAAAAGATTCTGAAAGATCTTGAGATTTTGATATATAATCCCACCATATTTTATCTTGATGTTTTTCTATAAATTCTTCTGATAATATTTGATTTAATGAAATACATGACCACCATATTTTATCTTGATGTTTTTCTATAAATTCTTCTGATAATGTTTGATATGATGATATTGTATCCCACCATATTTTATCTTGATGTTTTTCTATAAATTCTTCAGAAAGGTTTTGACATCGAGAAATACAATGCCAATCAACTTTATCTTGATGTTTTTCTATAAACTCATAAGAAAGTTTTTGATAAATAGATATATATCTCCAATCAACTTTATTTTGATACTTTTCTATAAATAACTCGGACAGTTTTTGACAAATTGAAACATCAATCCAGTCAATATCTTGTTCTGATTTATATTCAGTATTTTGTAATAATTCTTCTATCGTATCTATCTTTTCAATAGTCACCATTATTATCCCTCAAAATATTTTTACTTCATTTGATGATTTTTATTTACTTCATCTTTATCAATAATATCAACACCTTGAGATGAAAGAATTCCTTTATCTAATAACGAATGATAGATAGTTTCATAGAGATATTCTCTTAAGTCGGTATCAGAACAATACAGATCCATATCTAAATCCCCTTTTCTATGGACAATTTGCACTTTGCCCTCTAAAGGTCCTTTAAGAGAATTATAAACATTTTTTTTATGACGAAATAGTTTTACTCTGAAATCAACAAAACCTACATACATGCCATTTTCATTCATCTTATGAAATGAATTTACAGCATCGACATTCCCATTCTTATAAACAATAAATTCCCATTCACAATCAATACCAGACCCATGTGGTAAAGCATCTTTTAACAAATCTTTTAATTCTTCCCCTATCACTTTTTGTTTTGCTTCGACCATTTTTATTTCCTTTCAATAAAGATTTTCATTCATCATTCAGTGATACAAATAAACTTTTTTATTTTTGCGAAAGAAATACCATTATTCTTAAACACCTAATTTATCAATACTTTTTTGTGTAATAGGTTTATCTTCAAGACCAGATTCAATTACTTCTAAATGAAACTTTTCAAATAATTTTTTAGTACATTCTTCTTCATTTTCACAAATAATATCAATACCTTTTTTGATAATCTTTAATTGAGAGCTTGTTATCTTCTTTATATCATTATAAGCAAAAATATCTTTCATTAGAGATACAAACCAAGAAAAATACTTTAACTTTTGGTCATCAATTTTTTCCTCTAAATCTGATAAATATTTTTCTATATCTATATGCCAAATAAATAACTCTTTTTCTAAAAAACGAGGATAATTTGATTCGATCTTTTCAAATACTTTCTTAATTTTTGAACTTTCTATAGTATGTTCTTTGTGCATCTTTTATTGTCTCCATTATAGTCCATTTGAGATTAATCTTCCATGCCCCATTTCGATCAACTTTTCTTGCTTTTAGTAATCCGCCTATGACTTTATTTTTCTGATTTACTCGGACAGCCCAGACTCTTATCTTATCAGACCCTTTGTTCCTTGACAACCCACCTTCAACATCAATAGTAGTAGAAACTTTTATTAAGACTGGAATATGAATCATTTTATAATCAAATACTAATTCATAGCCACTCCTATTTACATCCCAACCTTTTTGCCCATTTTTACAAACTTTAGGCAAAAATTCCCTCATCTCATCATAACTTATCACTATATCATACATTTTACCTTATTCCATCAAGAAAAACTCGATACCATCAGTATCGCCTGAAAGATACGCATTTACACTATCTTTTATCTTATCCCATGTATATGTTGTCCCGTCAATAGTAATCAAGTCTTGATTTTCTCTTATTTTACCCAAAGCATAATCTAAAAAAGTTGGATCTCCCTCTAAAAGTATTGTTTTGAATACATAGTTATCTGATCGTTCTAAAGCTATAATTTTTTCTGTCTTATCCTCACAATTAGCGATATGGGTACTAGTGAACCCATCTTCATTATAAGCACAGAAATCGATATAACTTCCTTTATCCTTTTGTTTAGGAAAACTTATTTCTCTTGTTTCAACTATAAAACCATTTCCCATTTTTATTCCCTTTCAATAAAGATTTTCATTCATTATTCAGTGATACAAAAAAACTTTTTTGTTTTTGCGAACTTATTTTTACCAATGAATTTTATCTTTATGTTTTTTCTTGAATTCTTCAGAAAGATTTTGATTATCGAATATTAAAATCCAATCAACTTTGTCATAATGTTTTTCAATAAAAGATTCTGAAAGAGTTTGATATATTGATACAAAAAACCAATCAATAATATTTTTATATTTTTCAATAAAGGATTCTGATAATTTTTGAGATTCTACTATCTCATCCCAATCAACTTTATCTTTGTGTCTTTCTATAAAAGATTCTGAAAGTTTTTGATATTGTGATATAAACAACCAATCAACTTTATCTTTGAATTTTTCAATAAAAGATTCTGAAAGTTTTTGATATTGTGATATATATAACCAATCAACCTCATCTTCATACTTTTCTATAAAAGGTTCTGAAAGTATTTGATGTTTTGAAATATAAAACCACTTAATTTTATCTTTATGTTTTTCTATAAATTTCTCTGAAAGATTTTGACATTGTGAAATATAATACCAATCTACTTTATTTTGATATTTTTCAATAAGATTTTCTGAAAGATTACATTGACAAGATATTTCATGCCAATCAAAATCTTTTTCTGAATCATATATCGTAATATCTAATAATTCATTGATTGTATTAACTGGTCTTATAATAATAGTCATAATTATTAACCCTTTTAAACACTCTTTTCCAATTGAATAATGTTCTCATTATGTAAAAAATCAAAAAGTTTTTGTCTAATTATTCTTTCTATCCGTAAATTAATAGAAAAACCTAAATCTTCTTTCATCCTTTCACTTATTTCATCAAGAGTATTTAATATAGTAGATTTTTTATTATAAGATATTTTAATATACTTAAGTTCTTTATAAATTGAATCATTATCACCAGGTTTCTTATATTCCTTATAAACAATTTTCATATCAAAAACATTATCTTTCAGTGATAACGCAAAGTAAACCTCTTTTTCTTCTTCAATGAAAACTGTTTTAGTATATATCTTTTTTAGATTTATATAGTAATACATTTTATTCTTGATCCTCTGAAAATCTAATATTATTGTCTTTAAGAAAATCATAGATTAAGTCATCTATCTTTTTTGCTTCTTCATCAGTTATTTCTACAAAACTTCTATTGATTAAATCAGTAACATCACTTAATCTTTGTGCAAAAACTGAAAGATTATCTTTGTCAGGTTTACATATTGAAATACTACTTAATTCCTTATATTTTTCTCGCCTTATCAAATCCTGTACATCAATATAAGTTATAGTTATTTTTGCCACAATATCATCTAAAAAACGAGAAAGATGTAAATTAAATATTGATACTTTTTCAATAGATATTTCCCCAACGAGTTCCTCAACTTGATTCAAATTAACACATTCATCTTCATCTTCATCATCCTGTACTTCTACCAAAGAATGTCCCAAAAAATCTAATGCACGGATATAAGCATCTTCTATACTAGGTGAACTAAATTCATCTTGGATATTTTGATCCATATCTGTTACTATCTTAAACTTTCTTTCTTTGCTCATTTTAATTTCCTTTCAATAAGAATTTTTATTTGTTCATTCAGTGATATAAATAAACTTTTTTATTTTTGCGAAAAAAAATAGTGTCAATTATTTAACATAACTAACACTTTGAACTTCCTCTACTATAAGAGTAGAGGATTCTCGCTTCAACGAGACTGCTAAAATATTTTTGTTAAAAATGTTTTAGTCTTATATTCTCTCCACGAGCGTTAATTCCCGTAATCCCTACGGTATCTTTTTATTTTTTAAAGAACTATAAATATTTTAATTCATTTTATTCATCCCTTTTACAAGAAAATGAGTTTTCTAACACTATAAATAAACTTTTTCATTTTTGCGATAAAATTTTAGTTTGAATAATAAGAAACATCTATTTTAACATCAAAATCTGAATTTGGCAAACCAGCAATAACATCATTTTTAAACTTTTGATAATTTCTTAAAGCCACATCTTTATCAAAACATTCTAATAATACAGATAAAGATAGTTGAGCTGGACCACTGCCACCATATCCCCAATTAAATCCATCAGGAGAATGATTACGTATTTGCTGACTTTCAACAGGATCTAATGGTTTATTATTTAAATAGACAGTTCTTGTTCCATACGACCCTTTAAGTGAAATTTCTTTATAAGACATTTTTTTCTTCCTTTAATTATGCCATTCAACCATTCCCCCAACTGTTCTTGGGGCCCTTCTTCTTGTAGGATGACTCCGTGTAGATGGATTTATTATTCCTCTTCTAGTAGTTCTTGATGGAGATGTTGTTTGTCTTGACCTTACAGCATCTCTTGCACTGGTTCTAGCTCTATGTCTATCAAGAATTCTTTGCACTCTAAGAGTTCCCCATGCATATCTTTCCCTTATTTCTTCACGATGTAACTGTTCCCTCATCTCTAAATTATGTCTTTTATATTGATTATCCTGTCTTTCAAGATAGGATAAACGATTTCCCTCTCTATCAATCTGATAATTAGCTCTCATTCGTCTTTTTGCTGCTGCAACTTCCATATCTAAAACTATTTCATCATATATCTCTTCTCTTATTTCTTCCCTTAATTCTTCTGCAACTTCCTCTTTTACTTCTTCTCTGACTTCTTCTATTACTTCTTGCCTTATTTCTCTATAAACATTTTGACGACTAAAAGCAGATCGAGTTGAAAATTGTAAACATAACATCATAATAAACAATAAGAATATTTTTTTATACATTTTAAGTATCCTTTCATAATAAACTTATCTTTAATTTTTATTTTCTCATATTTTTTCGAACAAATTCTTCATCTTGTTCATCAATTATTTCAGAAACATCCATACCAAATGTTGTTCCATGTTCTTCAAAACCAAGGCTCCTTGTATCCCCTTCTATAATATTGATATCAGGATTATCTTTTTTCAATTCCATCTTAACAATATGTCGAAGTCTTTTATGATCTTTATCTTTATCTATTTGATTAGAACATTGAACATATGGTTTTTTATAACTATTACTCATTTTTTATCCCTTTATTTTATTATAAAAGTAATTATTATATTATTTTCATAATAAATATTAAATACCTTTATATAAATGGGAGAGGACTTTTTAAATCAATAGAACGCACAATTTCATTACATTTTTCTAATGAAGCCTTATTCCTATCATCATAATGACCATCATTATACATGTTCGACCATTCATTTACAAGAGCAAAAATTAATTTTGCTGAAGATTGTTGCAAAGTTCTATGAGTTCGTTTAGTCATTTCTTCAACAAATCCTTCAATAATCTCTTGTTCAAATGTCATAGAGTTTATCGAATCAGCAAAATTCTTTGCCATCTTTTTACCTATTTGACGATATTTCTCTTCATGTTTTTCTCTAATATCATTATGTTCCATTTTGTTCCTTTCATCAAAAATATTATTTATTCAGTGATACAAATAAACTTTTTTGTTTTTGCGAACTTATTTTTAATTCATACATTCATTAGCAAAAAATCTTGTCAAATTCAATGATCTCTCATTAGCATATATCGGACTCTTTTCTTGCTGTTCTTTATGACCCTCAGTAATCATATTGAATAAACTAAATGCTGTCCTATCCCTAAATTCAGGATGGAAGATTTTTGCTTCTTCTTCATTTTCAGGTTCTCTTTCATGAAGTTTCCAAGCATGAGCTGCCTTTTTGATACCTGGAGCAGGGATAGCCTTCGCCAAATATCCTCTTAAAATAATACCATAAGCAGCATCATCATCTAATTCAATTTCTTTTAAATGATTAAAGAAATTTTCCTGATTCTTGTGGAATATGTTCATTTTTTGCAGACCATTCAATAACCTATTCCACATGTTATCTACTACATGAGTAGTATGTTTATGAGTGATTCTTCCTACAATACCATCATCCCCAGCATAGCCATAAAAGCATAAATTATCGCACACCATGACTTCGCTACCAAAACAAACATCAACTGAAAGACTCTTATCAAAACTATTACGAACACCCAATTTTAACAAAGCGTCATCAGCAATCCTTGATGCACTACTAACTGTATATATCCCAAATGCTTGTTTCCCATCCCTAGCCAATCCCCATCTTGGATCTGACAATTCAATTCCAACCTCTTTCGAAGCATTTGATAACATATCTATCAGATTAGCATTAGTGATAGGGCAATATGTCCGAGTTGGCTGAGGAATATTATCATCATTCTTGATGAGTTCATCCATTGTGCACGTCCCATTTTGTACCATTAAATCTTGCATTTTTACTTCCTTTCAATAAAATTATTTGTTTGTTCATTCAGTGATATAAATAAACTTTTTTGTTTTTGCGAATCTCTTATTCGAACTTATCTTACCTATCTTAACATCATTATAACTGTTTTTCTCTATTATACAAGCATTTTCTATTCTTACAAAGATTTTTTTTTATTTTTGCGAAAAAAAAACCCACATATGTAATTTCTTACATACATGGGTGTGACACTCCCCAAGGCAAGCCTTGGGGCTTCTAACTCACTACTGGAGTTATTCTTTTTCCTGCTTCTTTGAAGACCACCTGTTTTTCCTTTTCAGGAAAAACATGAACCTTATCTTCTCCACAGGCGTTACTTCCCGTATGTCCTACGGTAGTTTTT
>SL_8KL_010_SEDDRAFT_10002960_pt1 | contig 14119 bp, 14 predicted proteins | sample SodLakKL_010_SED_4_FD_11160 | JGI IMG/M metagenome (IMG submission 11160) | reverse complement strand
ATTCTCATCATATGCGGCATAAAGGTTCTTTACTTCTATTATTTTTTCCTTGTTCATCCTTTAATAAAAGATTACACCCAGAATACTATCAGCCAGAATAACGAGCGTAATGGATACGACTACGGCTACGGTGGTGACTTTTCCAACGCCTTCTGCCCCTTTCTCCACCCTGAGGCCATAAAAGCTACCAGTAAGCACAATCAGGGCAGCATATACCTGGCTTTTCACAAGTGCGGTAAGCAGGTCTTTGTTTTGCATGATATCAGCCATCCGGTTGATGAAGATCTCCGGGGTAATGTCAAGGTATACATATGCCGCCAGCCCCCCTCCCAGGATGCCGGCCACGTTGGCAAACACTATCAGAAAGGGCATGGTTAACATACAGGCATATAGCTTGGGGACGATCACAAAACGATTAGGGTTCAAGCCCATGGTCTTAAGTGCATCCAGCTCGGCTGTTACCTTCATGGTAGCGATTTCGGCAGCGATGGCTGATCCGCTTCGCCCGGCCACGAGTATAGCCGTGATAAGCGGCCCCATTTGGCTCATAATGGAAAAAACCACCACGTCGACAACAAAGATATTGGCACCAAACGCTCTCAGCTGGCCTGCTGAATGAAGGGCGAGCACATAACCGATCACAAAGGTTAGAAAAACCACAATAAACACGGCATTTGCCCCAATCAGGACTGACTGGTTAATGAATTCTCCCTTGCGCCGGGCGCGGCGATTGAAAACATCGGTGATTCCCCAGTAGAAAATATTGGAGGCCAGCAATATAAAGCCAAGAACATAGGAAGAAAAAAAGTGATGTGTCTGCGCACCAAGATCTTCAAAAAACGCAGGCCGGCGCGGTGGATGAATTTCCACTTCTTCCCCTGGGTAAAACAAACGAATCTTATCAGTAACAGAGGAGGATGCTCCCTCCAGATCAGTAACTATTTGTTTTTCCCCGAGCTTTTTTCGCAGGTAATACAGTGCCATTACGCCGGCACTGTCAATGTGTGTAAGGGAAGAGAGATCAAAGACAAGCTTTTTCTGCTCCATCTCCCGGGAAAACTTCATGACCTTCCTGGTGAACTCAGCTGCCTCTCCCACGGTAAGTTCTCCTGAAAGGGACATCACAGAGCCTTCCATGCGTACCTTTAGCCGGTTTTCACAACAATACTCGAAAGACGCCTTTTGTCGCTTTTTACGCATGATCTACAATCTCTGTTATGGTCTGTTTAATGGCTTGATTCCAGGACTTCCACGCTAAAATCATGCAGTTCTTCAATAAACATTTGGCTTATGGCCCTGGCAAAACTGTTCAGGTTTTTTGTCTCCAGCTCCATGTTTCTGTCAGCCGTATGGTGGAGCAAGATATTCCCTTCGTTTTGCCCATCCAGCAGGGAAAAGTCAACCTTCAGCCTGGCACGAATAATGTCATCCCTTGTGTCCAGCTCGAGAACCAGCACCTGGGTATTCAAAATATATTCTGTCGCCTGGATAATGCGACCGTACATGACTTCTTCAAAAACCTGGTTTTCCTGATAAAAATCCAGCAATAGCTGTGTAAAAGCTTTCTCAGGCCGAATAGCCCATTCATTAAAGTTAAAGTACCTTATCTGATGCGTGTCTTCACGAACGGCAATCTGATGCGAGGCGTAGGCATCCGTAATACCTGCATTCGCAATCAGGATGCTTCCCTGCAACACAGACAACCGCTCCGGCCAGTCCCCTTCATACTGTGATGGCAGTTCAAGCAGGTAATATTGTTGGGTCACTGGCTGACTGCTCCTGCATCCGGCAAAGACCAAGGCTGACAGTAAGGCCATCAGGAATATCTTCTTCATAATAATATGTTATGTTGTGGTGGTTGGATAAATAGCTGGCATATAATTGACTTAATGAATAACAAAAACGGACTCACAAAGCATGTACGGCTTTATTCGTCATCAAGCATCTGATCGGGTGAATCCTTGATTCTGGGACGGCGAATCAGCACGGAAGGGTTGGTGTTAACCTTTCTCGAGACTTCATGAATATTGTTGAGTGTATATTGCAAGATCATAATATTATCAGTCAGGATCTCGCTGCCTTTGTCGATATCCTCTCCAACCTTGCGCAGAAGCAATTGAGTCTCCGCTGTGGCTTCAGCGAGTTGTGTAATAAGTTCATTCAGATTTGCCTCTTTCAATGTAAGGGAGAGATCCTGGAAATTGCCCAGCACCTGGGCAAGCGTATCACCTTGCATGATCTCATTAAAGCGTGAGACGGCAAAAAACATCTCTTCTGATGTTTTATCCAGATCTGAGGTAAACTTATTCATTGCAATAAGACTTTCCCTTATGTCCTGACGGTTTTCTGCAATAAGTTCATCCACCCCTGAAACAGTATGGGTAGCTTCTTCGGTGAACCTGGAAATATCCTGCGCTGTTTTGGTAAAGGCCTCCATGTTATCCGGATGCGTAAAAACCTGCAGGTTGTTGAGCACTTCCTCCAGCCGGAAGTAAATGTCTTCCGCTTTACCGGTAATATCTTCGGCAAAGGAGGTTCCTGGCTGAATATAGTCGCCGGGTTCGAGAAAGTCAGCTTCCTCGGTACCCCCTTTGATTTCAATGGTTCGAAGTCCTGTGATGCCCATGGCCACGATATCGGCCTCAGCATCTTCCTTTATTTTTGTATTTTCCTGCAGGGACAATTCCACGATAATGACGTTGAAATCAACCGGCGAGATTTTGATATCAGCTATGGAACCAACATTGATACCCATGTATTTTACGGGACTGCCAACCTCCAGGCCGGCTACAGACACATCGTGGTAAGCGACAAAATATTGTTCTTTACGCTCAAATAATCCCCTGGCGGTAAAATAACCAATGAGGACAAGCAAGAGTGCGGCGCTCACCGTGATGAATATGCCTAGTCGGATTTTTTGCGCTCTTTTCATGATGAGTGCATGGTTTTGTTTGTGTAACTGTTTAGATGTAAAGATACAAAATAATTATTAAAAAAAACAGGATTAACAGCACCTGCTTAAGCCCGGGAGAACGCACAGGATCCAACAGCGCACGCATTATTTTGCGCTGCACGACCTTTATCGGGCAAACAAAGAGTGCATGATGGATAGGCCTGGGAACAGGCAAAAACTATCTTATAAGTCATCACGGGTAAGCAAATCCAGTCCTGTGGTAGCATGGTACTCAAACTTACCGCGGTCGTCGGTGCTGAAGACAAAATAGGCCTCAAGGTCGTCGCGGCTTTCAACAAAATCAACGGCATCTTCCAGGCCCATGACCATGAATGCCGTGGCATAAGCATCAGCCGACATGCCATCGGCAGCAAATACAGACACGCTCATCAGCTGATGATTAACAGGATAACCCGTAACCGGATCGATGGTATGCGAATATCTCATACCATCTTCGTCTTCATAGTATTTTCTGTAATCGCCTGAAGTAGCCAGTCCGGCGTGCTCCACTTCCACGTAGTACTCCCACTCCTGGGGAGCATCTACTCTTTCTGCCGGTATTTCCAGGCCAATCCGCCACAAATCACCGTCAGGTTTGGCTCCGCCCGCCGTGATATCACCACCTATTTCCACAAGATAAGATGTCACGCCATTGCTTTCAAGATACTTCCCAACAAGATCTGACGCATACCCCTTGGCAATGGCATTAAAGTCAAGCTGAACACGTTCATCCGCTTTATGTACATGGCCGTCTTCCAACCAGACCTTATTATAGCCAACAAACCCAAGGATACTGTCAATTTTTTCAGGCGACAAATCACCTCTTTCAGAGAAACCAAACCCCCATGCATCCACAAGAGGAAACACGGTAGCATCAAAAGCACCGTCTGTCTCCTCAGCGATCTCCTGCGACCGTTTAAACACCACCTCAAAATAATCATCCACGGCTGTTTCTTCATTCCGGTTTATCCTCGACAACAGAGAGTTTTTATCGTAAAAGGAAAGGGAACTGTTAAAATCCCGGAAGAGACTGTCGACGGCATGCTGATATACTTCACCGTCGTCATCATAATAGATGATGCTGTAATACGTGCCAAAAACCACGCCTCTGATGCTGACCATCTCGGGTCCTCTGTCAAGCGGGCCGCATCCCACAAGCAGAATACCCAGCAAAATAAAAAGATTTCGTAATGTTGCCATGATTCCTTTCTTCATTTTTCTATTGTTGATTAATTTGAATCCAAACAGGAAGGTTACCCGGGGTCATCTGTTGAATATTTTCATAAAACGAAAAAAGAACCGTGTGCATTATAATGGTTCTATGTGCACTGAAATATGGGTGTCTTTTCCGTACGTTTCACGAAGGCGCTTATCGAGACACACGGAAATATCATGTGCCTCTCTGACATTCAGATCGTTCTGCACTTGTATATGCAAATCTATGGCGATATTGCTGCCAATTTTTCGGGTTTTCAGATCATGTGGGTTATGCACGCCGTCTATATCACCGGCAATTTGCAGGATTTCCTTTTCCTTATTTTTGGGCAGGGATGTTTCGATGAGTTCCAGCAGGGCTTCCCTGAGAACCACAAGGGCTATTTTAAAGATGAAAAAGCTTACAATGACAGCTGCCAGCGGATCCAGTATTACCCAGCGCGGTCCTAAAAAAATCGCACCTCCGATGCCGAAGAGCGTTCCCAGCGAGGAGAATACATCGCTGCGATGATGCCACGCATTGGCTATCAACACATTGCTATTAACACGTTTCCCGGTATGCAGGGTATATCTGAACAATACTTCTTTAATAAGGATAGAAATGGCAGCTGCATAAAGTGCTACCATGCCTGGTTTGCTGATTGGCTGGTCGCCAAAGTGCCCGACAATGCTGTTCACGCCGGAATACAGGATACCAGCCCCGACAGCAAACAGCACGCCCCCGACGAAGGCTGCGGCAAGTGTTTCCACTTTTCCATGACCATACTTGTGATTACCGTCGCGAGGTTTGGAGGCTACTTTCAAACTCCCGGCAATGACCAGGTCCGTCATAATGTCACTGACCGAATGGATGCCGTCAGCGACCATCGCGGCACTTCGTCCAAAAATTCCAGCCAATAACTTCAGAATAGTAAGTGCCAGATTGGCAAAAAAGCCCAACCAGACGATGTAGCTAGCCTCAGCAAATCGTTTTTTTTCCATTAGTTAAAGCCTGTAAAAAAAAAGCCCTGTAAAAACAGGGCTGCAAAGTTAACCACCAAAATCGTCAAGGTCAATATTTTCTTCCGGCACCCCGAGGCTGTCAAGCATATCGAGGACTGACTCATTCATGATGGGCGGACCACAGAGATAATATTCAACCTCCTCCGGTTCGGGATGATCTTTCAGGTAATTATCGAGCACCACCTGGTGGATAAAACCCGTATATCCGTCCCATTTATCTTCTGGCAAAGGTTCTGACAAGGCTATATGGAATGAAAAGTTGGGAAATTCTTTTTCAATCTTACGGAAGTCTTCTTCATAAAATATCTCTCTTTTTGAACGTGCACCATACCAGTATGACACTTTTCTATCGGTTTTCAGGGTATGGAAGAGGTGAAAGATATGTGAGCGCAGTGGGGCCATTCCGGCACCACCTCCGATATAAACCATCTCTCTCTCGGTTTCTTTTATGAAGAAGTCACCATAAGGCCCTGATATGGTCACTTTGTCGCCAGGCTTTCGTGAGAAGATATAGGAAGAGCACACTCCGGGGTTCACGTTCATAAACTTGTTTTTCTTTCTGTCCCACGGCGGTGTTGCGATACGCACGTTCAGTTTGATGATATTACCTTCGGCAGGGTGGTTAGCCATAGAGTAAGCCCGGAACACAGGTTCGGGATTCACCATCTTCAGATCCCACAGGTTCAGTTTATCCCAGTCTTCGCGGAACTCTTTTTCCACTTCCATATCAGCAAAGGATATTTCGCAAGCAGGCACATCCACCTGGATGTAGCCTCCTGATTTGAAGTCCAGGTTTTCGCCTTCAGGCAGTTTCACCACAAATTCTTTGATAAAGGTGGCCACATTTTTGTTTGAGACCACTTCGCACTCCCATTTTTTTATGCCGAATACTTCTTCGGGCACGCCGATGTCCATGTCTTCTTTCACTTTCACCTGGCAGCTCAGCCTCCAGTTATCCTGGATCTCTTTCCTGGTAAAGTATCCCACTTCCGTGGGAAGAATATCTCCGGCACCTTCAAAAACCTGGCATTTGCAGAGGGCGCAGGTACCCCCGCCTCCGCATGCACTGGGCAGATAAATTTCATTTTGTGAAAGGGTGGTAAGCAGGGTATCCCCGGCATTCACATCCAGCTCTTTTTCATCGTTGATGTTCAATTTAACCGGTCCGCTGGGAACAAGTTTCGCGCGGGCATAGAGCAACACACCTACCAGCAGCAACATGACAAACAAAAACATGACCACGCTGAGGGTGATGACCCAAATGTTACTGACTTCTAACAATATCATGGTAAAATATTTTGACGTTTTTTTCTATAATTCAATACCCATAAAGCTCATGAAGGCGATTCCCATCAAGCCGGTGATGATAAATGTGATTCCGAGGCCGCGCAGGGGTGCAGGCACCGCGGAGTACCTGATCTTTTCCCTGATGGCCGCTATTCCAACTATTGCCAGGAACCAGCCTACACCGCTTCCCAGGCCAAAGGATGTGGCTTCAGCCAGGTTGGCAAAGTTTCGCTCCTGCATGAACAGGGAGCCTCCCAGGATGGCACAGTTAACTGCTATCAGGGGCAGGAAGATACCCAGTGAGCTGTATAACGTGGGGCTGAACTTTTCAATGATCATCTCTACCAGCTGCACCATGGCGGCAATGATGGCGATGAACATGATAAACGTAAGAAAGCTCAGGTCTACAGCGGCAAACTGTGGCCCAAGCCAGGCCAGGGCGCCACGTCCCAGCACAAAGTTCTCAAGCAGAAAGTTAATGGGAACGGTAATGCCGAGCACAAAAATGACGGCAAATCCCAGTCCTATACTCGTCTTCACTGTGCGCGACACGGCCAGGTATGAACACATACCCAGAAAGTAGGCGAAGACCATGTTATCTATAAAAATCGATCTTACGAATATATTAACCAGTTCATCCATTGCAATACTTTTTTACTGTTTATCAACACAACTAACTTACATCCACCAGGCTTCGATCCCGATGTCGCTGCACCCAGATAATGACACCCACTGTGATAAGGGCCATGGGCGGAAGTATCATGAAGCCGTTGTTTTCATATCCCATTTCATACATAAAATCAGGAATTACCTGGTGTCCCATGAGGGTACCTGACCCCAGCAATTCTCTGAAAAACCCGACGGTAAGCAGCACCCAGCCGTAACCCGCTGCGTTTCCAATACCATCAAGGAATGATGGCCATACTTTGTTTTTAAGTGCAAAGGCTTCGAGACGGCCCATGATGATACAGTTGGTAATGATGAGGCCCACAAAAACACTTAGCTGTCTGCTGATGTCATACACAAAGGCCTTGAGTACCTGATCGACCAGGATCACCAGTGAAGCGATCACGGTAAGTTGCACGATAATGCGTATACGCGGCGGTATGGTTTTTCTCAGAATGGAGATGATCACGTTGGCCAGTCCCATGACGGCAACAACGGATATGGCCATCACCAGCGACGTGCGGAGCTGCACGGTAATAGCAAGCACGGAGCATATCCCAAGCACCTGAACATTAATGGGGTTGTCTTTCCCAAGCGGATTTGTCAGCAGTTTTTTGTTCCTGGCAGAGAACAGTGCCTCTGGTTGTGTTTGGTTATTGTTTTCGCTCATGTCGTTTTGAGTTTTTCAAAGTAAGACTTGTATACCTCCAGTCCGTCACGCAACATGTTGGTTACGCCATTGGAGGTGATGGTTCCTCCGCTGATGCCATCAACCCTGTGCGGGTCATCTGGTGGCGCGGTGCCTTTGACTACAGTAACGGGCCTGAAGTCACCATCTTCATCAAAAATACGTTTGCCACGAAACTGTTCTTCAAACTGGCTGTCAGCAATCTCTGCACCCAGCCCCGGGGTTTCGCTGGCGTGGTCAAAGTTTGCACCCGCAATGGTTTGCAGGTCGGACTCCAGGCCCAGGTAACCCCAGATGGGGCCCCAAAGCCCCGCACCTCTGAGCGGCACAACGTAAAAGTTTTCGCCATCCACATCGGCTATAAATACGGGAAGCTGTCTTTCTTCGACAGGTTTGCGGTTCTCATCCTGGAGGTCTACCTCAAAAGCATCTCCTTCAATCTCCTCCCCTTCATGATTAACGACTTTTGTCTCCGTGATATACCTGTCAAAAAGCTCCTCTGCCTCTGCCCTGTCAGCAGGGATGTTGATCGCCGAAAGGATGTTTTGCATCTTTTCAATACGCATGTTGCGCTCCTGCATTGGCCGCAGCAAAGTAGCCGCACCTGACAGAATCAAAGCCACAATGATTACCATGGCAGAAGCATAAAGAAATACATATCGGTTGGTCATTGTATTGCGGGTTTAATTGTTTTCTTAAGCTGACTTTTCTCCCACAGCCTGCAGGCGTTTCATGCGTCTTTTTATGTTGGCTTCCACCACGTAATGGTCAATCAGTGGCGCAAACACATTCATAAAAAGGATTGCCAGCATCATACCTTCAGGGTAGGCGGGGTTCACCACCCTGATCAACAGGGTTACCACCCCGATGAGAAAGCCGTAAATATACTTTCCTGAACCTGTTTGTGAGGCCGAAACCGGATCGGTGGCCATGTAAACGGTACCGAAGGCAAACCCACCCATTATCAGGTGGTAATAAACCGGAAGTTCCATAAAAGCGTTTACGGCAAAAAGGTTAAATAGCAGTCCCATGAATAGGCCGCCAGCCACAACAGAAAGCATAATACGCACGCTCCCCACGCCGGTGGCAACCAGTATCAGGCCGCCAAGCAGAATTAAAAGTGTAGATGTTTCACCTACGGAACCCGGAATGGTACCCAGGAACATCTCTAAAGCCGAGGGCATGCTTTCCATGATCTGTGAGACGCTTGCCTCGCCGATGGTAGATTCAGTTGCTGCCACTGCCAGGGGTGTTGCACCGGAGAAAGCGTCCACGGCCTGGTCTGCAGGAGCCTGAGTCCACACAAAGTTCCCGGCCGGATTTTCCTCACCGGAAAGGTAAGCAGGATAGGCAAAAAACAAAAAGGAACGCGCAAGTAAGGCAGGATTTAAAATGTTCATGCCTGTCCCGCCAAACACCTCCTTGCCGATGATCACAGCAAACACCGTGGCTACAGCAACCATCCACAAAGGCGTGGTAACCGGTATGATCAGTGGAATAAGCATACCTGAAACCAGAAAGCCCTCGTTAACCTCATGATCACGGATGGTCGCAAAAATGAACTCTACGATCAGCCCCGAGGCATAGCTTACCACAACGAGGGGTAGCACCCTGATCAGGCCAAAAAGGAACTGATCAATAAAAGCGACCTCCTCTCCCATGGCGCGGTAATGCTGAAGCCCTACGTTCCACATCCCAAATAACAATACCGGCGTCAGCGCTATGATCACATGAAACATGGTACGTTTCATATCCATTGCATCACGAATGTGACTTCCCCTGGTGGTTACGTCCCCTTTGACAAATAAAAAGGTTTCAAAAGCCTCAAAAGTCCGGTACATCTTTGGAAACCTCCCTCCTTTTTCAAAGTGGGGCCGGACCTTATCCAATAAATTATGCAAAGCTTTCAATGTTATTTAATTTTAGGTGTTTATTATTTTCTTTGCTATGATCATTCAAACTCCTTCTTGATAGAATCAAGTCCTTCCCTTACAATGGTTTGCATTTCGATTTTTGAAGGACAAACAAACTCCGGCAAGGCAAAGTCCTCCGGGGCAACCTCATATATTCCCAGCTTTTCCATCATATCAATGTCGTTTATCATGATACTCTTGATTAGCTGCATGGGCATGATGTCCATCGGAAACACCTTTTCATAAATGCCGGTGACCACAAACGGACGCTCACCACTGCGAATGTTTGTGTTGAGTCTGAATTTCTTCCAGGGCATCAGGAAGGAGAAAAACGTACGGGATACGCTGAATTTTTCAAGTTTGGGGATAAGCCATCCTAAGAGTTCGGGCTCGTCGCCCTCCGGGATAACGGTAACCTGGTCATCATAAAAGCCTAAAAATCCATCAGGGGCGACTTTTTCGCCTGACAACACGTCACCGCTGATAAAGCGAGGCGTAGTTCCTTCCTCTTTTCTGATATTATTGTCGGTAAGCGCCGAAATATTCACACCGTTTATCGCCCTGTAATACCTGGGCTTAATCACTTCAGAACCGTTAAGGACGATCACCTTGCTGGCATCATAAATACCCTTCTCAAACAGGCGGCCGATGATGATCACGTCCTGGACATTAAGGTACCATACGATATCGCCTTTGTTTATTGGTTTGACATGATGGATCTGGGTGCCCACATTACCGGCAGGATGAGGGCCCGTGAATCGATGCAATGCCACATTTTTTGCTTCTGTGAAGGCTTTGGACATGGTATTTTTACCATGAACACTCAGATGCACATCTCCGTCGGTGAGCTTGTTTAATATGTTAAGGCCTGTTTGGAATGTATCTTCCTGGCCATTAACCACAAAGTCCATATCTGGTGCCAATGGCGTGGTTTTAAAGGCCGAGATAAAAATGTCGCGTGGGGTGTCATGATGGCTGGCAATGACCGAATAGGGCCTTTGCCTGATTGCCGGCCACAAGCCGCTTTTCAAAAGCTTTTCTTTAATTTCATCACGCGATAATGCAGCCGGATCGGCAGTGCCAAAATTTACATATTCATCTTCCGGATCTGCCTCGATGCGAACCTCCAGGATACGCCGCTTGGCACCCCTGATAAGTTCTTTATATGTTCCACTGACCGGTGAGGTAAAAACCACCTCTTCATTATTTTTGTCAAAAAACAGCGGTGTTCCTGCTTTCACCTTATCCCCCTCGTCCACCAGCATCTTGGGAAACAAGCCATGAAAATCCGTTGGCCTTATTGCATAATTGGCAGAGCGGGGCTGGGTTTGAAGAATCTTATCGGCATCACCCCGGAGGGGAATGTCGAGACCACGCTTGATGTGAATTATTTCCGACATTTTTATTGATTTTATTAAAAATCCTGGTAAACAAAAGTATAGATATTTTTAAATATCAAAAAATACTTTGGCCACAAATTTATTTTTCCGTAGTTTTGGTTAAAGTAGAATTATGTGTGTTTAAATAAAGAACTCTGATGTATTATCACTTTTTTTCCTTAATTAAACCTTTTCAGCAGTCCACTTTTGCCCTGACAGCTTTCGTCTTGCTTTTTTCTCTATACCCCGCACAAGCCGAAAACATTAAAGACTATTTTCTTTATGGCGATTTTATTCATAAAAACAACATCAAAACGGTTTTGTTTAATCAAAAAGGCTTTGACCTGTCTGATCCGCTAATCCGGTTAAATTCAGGAGACCGGCTTATTCTGCGATTTGATGACCTGGATGCAGACTACAAGAACTATTATTATACCATCATCCATTGTGATGCCCACTGGGAGCCGTCAGAATTACGGCAACACGAATACATTGATGGTTTTTATGAAGACCAGATCCGCGACTACAGGAGATCTGTAAACACAAGGGTTTCCTACACACACTACTACCTGGAGTTCCCGGGGCCTAACCTGCGGCCGACCAAGTCTGGCAATTACATTCTCAAAGTCTACCTTGACGGTAACCGCGACGATGTGGCCTTCACCCGTCGTTTTTCGATTTTCGAGCAAGCTGTAACCGTCAGCGGCCGGGTAACCCAGGCAAACCTCGTTCGGTACCGGGACAGGAAGCAACAGGTAACCTTCAACATCAGCACGGGGGGTTACAATATCTCTAACCCTTACAGGGATCTTAGCGTAGTGATCCGGCAAAACGGTCGCTGGGATAATGTCATCACCGGACTGGAACCAAGGATGATACAGGGCGACAACCTGTTGTATGACTACGAAGACAAAATTTTGTTTGAAGGAGGAAATGAATTCCGTCATTTTGACATACGAAGCCTCAGATATTTGTCGGGCAACATCGCCGACATACAATCATCGCGCCGTTATTGGGATGCCTATCTCCGCCCCGACAAGCTAAGGACTTATGAAAGGTATGTCAGCGAAGATGATCTGAACGGCCGCTTTCAGGTACTCACGCAGGATGCCCGAAACGCCATGACAGAGAGCGACTATGCCTGGGTGCACTTTCATTTACCCATGGACACCCCGCTGCCTGAAGGACATATCTATGTGATGGGGCAACTCACAGACTGGCACTTCTCCGAAGAAAACAAGATGAACTACAATTACGGGGAGAACGCATACGAGCTAAGCCTGCTGCTCAAACAGGGCTACTATAACTACAAATATGCATATATGGCCGGGAATGACACGGTTGCAGATGTTCCCTACCTCGAAGGGAGCCACGCATACACCGAAAATGATTACACCGTGTATGTTTATCATCGCAGGCCGGGCGACCTTTACGACAGGCTGATCGGCATCAGCCACATGAACCCCACCGTACCCAGGTAAACACATCAACCGCCACTGATCAGGTGTATCACCTTTACGTCGTCACCATCACGGATCACACTTTCTTCGTATTCGCCGGGCATAATGGTTTTATCATTAATTCGTACCACCAGAAATTTAAAGGTAAAGTTTTTATAATCAAGCAGTTCACTGACTGTCATTTGATCTTTACCGGGGATCTCTTCAGGACGGTTGTTTAATGTGATTTGCATATAAAAAAAGAATTTCTCGTTTTAAAAACTTTTTCGGGCTTCGCTTTTCAGGTACTCCATGGCCCGTTCCGTGGCCGAACGCTCCAGGTCGGATTCCAGAATTTTCTGACTAAGGTCTGTAGCCGAGGCATTTTCTTCCAGGGATGATGCCAAAGCATTGATCTGACCGAGGGTTTCCTCATAAGCTTTGTTAATAAGCTCCCATACCTGCGGTGAAACGTATAGCTGCTGCGACAGATTGTGTGTATATTCATCCCTGACACTTTTGATAAGTTGCCTCTGAAGCTCTTTTGCTGACCACTCGGGCTTGTAAATCCGCATGATCAGATTGTTTGGAGAAATCCGCTCCAGAAACAATACCAAACGCTCATATGCTTGCAGGCGTAAGGGCATGGAAATACGCATCCTGTCCGACATCAGGTCAGCATGCCGTCTTTTGTTCTCCTGCTGAAAAAACTCCTTTAACAGAAACCAGGCTGTAAGGAAAACGACTAATGAGGGCACGGCGTACCTCAGGATATAAAATAGATCTCCCATAATGCTGTTATTTACCCACAAAGATAATCCCTTTTGGCAAATGGGTTTATTTTGCTAAATTTGCCGCTTCGACGTTTTTGCGTAAATATCGAGCAATCAAAACCTTATTTATTTATCCTCTTAACTTCATAAAACCATGATAGAATTATCAGACCGAATAACCCGTTTATCTGAGTCCGAAACCCTTGCCATGTCGAGGATGAGTCGTGAACTAAAAGCCGAGGGCCATGATGTGATCAACCTGAGTGTTGGAGAGCCTGACTTTTTCACTCCTGATGCTATCAAAAAGGCTGCCAGCCAGGCCATAGAAGACAACTACTCTTTTTATACCCCCGTGAATGGTTACCAGGACCTTCGTGAGGCCATCTGCCAAAAGCTTGCCCGCGACAATAAGCTTGAATACACGCCAGATCAGATCGTGGTCAGCACGGGGGCAAAACAGGCCATCGCCAATGCGGTATTATGCCTGGCAAACCCCGGCGATGAAGTGATTGTCCCAACACCTTACTGGGTAAGTTACCGTGAAATCGTGAAGATGGCAGAAGCTGAAGCGGTATATGTAAAAGCCACCATCGAAAACGATTTTAAGATCACGCCAAAGCAGCTTGAGAAAGCTATATCGGAAAACACCAGGCTGTTTATCTTTTCAAGCCCATGCAACCCGACAGGATCAGTATACTCAAAGGATGAGCTGAAAGCTTTGGCAGATGTCTTTGCAAAACATCCCAGGGTCTTTATCATTGCGGACGAGATCTACGAGCACATCAATTTTGATGGCAAACATGA
>SL_8KL_010_SEDDRAFT_10002958_pt1 | contig 14126 bp, 7 predicted proteins | sample SodLakKL_010_SED_4_FD_11160 | JGI IMG/M metagenome (IMG submission 11160) | reverse complement strand
AACTATCGGAAATACTGGACAGTGCTTTTTTTCAGCCGCAGGAAACCGCTCACGGAACTTGAAGACAAAAGGAGGTTGGTATGTCAGCGAAGCGTTATCGGGTGCAATCGGGCTGCCCCCAGTGCGGGTGCAGCATGCTCACGGTGCTCAGCGCCGAGGAGATGAAGGAAAAATACGGCGATGTACCCAATATTGAGCTGGAATGCTCCGAGTGCATGGCAAAGTATACCAAAAAAACCGAGGAGGTCTGCCCGGAGTGGGCGGAGGACTGCAAGCAGCAATCATAGCCCGAAACCCCCGGGAGCCACGCCGGCATCCCTGTTTAGTGGCTGAACGAAAACCGTCTTTTCCTGATTGGTCCCATTGTCAGGAAACACAGGATGTGCTGACGAAGGAAGCGCATCATAACCGTCATTGTCCCGTGAAATCAGTTGGTGCGGCATTTAAACGATGCGCTTCCTTCGTCAGCACATCCTGTGCCCTTGACGAAAAATCCCGGTTTTCGTTCAGCCACTATTTAATGGCGCTGATAAGGCCTGACTGAGTCGGCCCCTCCCAGGGCAGCCGCCGGATGTCCTTGAATCCGGATTTTTCCAGCATACGCGAAATCTCTTTTTCGGTGTAGGCGCGCCCTTCATCGGTAGCCACCAGCATGTTCAGCGAAAACAGGGCGGGAAACGCCGGCCCGGAGCGCTCATTGTTCATTATGAACTCGTGGATTATTATCATACCCCCCGGCTCCAGGGCGTTCCAGGCCCTTTGGACCATACCGTCGCAGTCGTCGAATCCTTCGCCGTGAAGAATGTGAGACATCCAGACAACGTCGAAGCCCCCGGGCAGGTCCTCAACCAGGTAGCTGCCGGCCGCAAACCCGATGCGTCCGCTCATTCCTGCTTCTTCAATCACCTTCTCGGCAAAGGGCCTTGTGGTGGGCAGATCGAACACCACGGCCGCCAGTTCCTTGTACTGCCGGCAAAACCAGATTGCATAGGTTCCGGGACCGCCGCCCATGTCGAGCAGGCGCTTTCTCCCCTTGAGGTCAATCTGGCGAACGATCTCCGGCGCCATCAGATTGGCGTTGTTGTACATGCCCATGAGAAAGGCTTCCCGCTCCGCTTCATCCTCTTCTTCCGCGTCGTCTCCGGGATGGGGTCCGCGCACGGGCCTGCCGGTGCGAACGCTTTCATCGAGATTTCTCCAGAGGTCCACCAGGTGATGGTGGTGAAGAATCATGTATCCAAGGTATTGATCGGAGGATCGGGACAGGTAGGCGGCAGCGGCGTCCGTGTTGGCGTACAGGCCGTCTTCCTTGATCAGAAGCCCCATGGCGGTCAGGGCGTCCAGAAGTCGGGCCGTGGCGTCATCTTCGGTGCCGGCCTGTGCGGCAACTTCCGCCGCGCCAAGACGCCGGGCGTCGATAAGGGTGAATACGTCGAGCTTCACTGCCGCGTGAAGCGTGCAGGTTTTCCAGAATGCGCCCGACAGTTCCAGGATGCTGCCGGGATGCCAGCCGTTTGCGTTCATAATCAATCCTTTCTTTTTTACGAAACAGGGTCTCTGCGTTTCGGATTTGTCGGCTTTGTAAAAGTCCAATGCCCGCGTCTTCGGGCGATTCCTCTCCGCCACGGAAACCGCCTGATTGCCGGACCGTTAGCAAGGGACTTTACGGTATATGTACCGGTCATAACGGAGCAGGTTCTGTCGCCGGGGATCCGGAATCTCCTCTTTCGCACCGATTATCAGAAATCCGGACGGTGAAATTGCCTCGGTTATTCGTCCGAGCGGTTTGGAAAACACCTCTTCCGGGTAGTAGGTCAGGATGCTGTTTCGCAAAAACACGATGTCCAGGCTGTGCTCCGGCGGCGGGTCCTCCAGGTGATCATGCACTTCCCAGTGCACGTGTTTCCGCAAGGAGCCGTCTACCGAATAACGGTTTTTCCCGTGTTTCGAAAACCAGAGGGACATCCTTGTTTCATCCACTTCGCGCAGAGTGCCCGCAGGGTATATACCGGCTTTGGCCCGCTCCATGTATTCGGGATTCAGGTCCGTTGCCAGGACCCGGAGTTCAGGAGGATTTTCGAGGCCGCCGCAAAATTCTTCCCACAGGATGCGGAAGCTGTAAACCTCTTCGCCTCCGGCGCATCCGGCAAACCATATTTTCAGGGGATTTCGTCCTCGTTCCAAGAGTTCCGGAAGCACTCGGTCCTCAAGCGAATCCCACAGGCGGCGATCCCGGAAAAACCGGGAGATGGAAACGCCCATCAGCCGTTTGCATTCGGCATTCGCCTTTTCGTCAGAGGAAATACGTTCGATGTAATCGGCCATGTCCCGGCAGCCCAGTTCCTGCATGTGGCGGCAAATTCGTTTTTTGACCCCTTTACGGACCTTTCGGTAGCCTCGCCAGGAAGCGTTCATGGCGTCCAGCAGTTGTGAAAACAGGAAATCGTCCAAGCGGATTCCCCTTATGATAGTTGCCGAACGAAAACCGGGATTTTCCGTCAAGGGCACAGGATGTGCTGACGAAGGAAGCGCATCGTTTTAATGCTGCCGCAACGGACTTCACGGGCAATGACGCTTATGATGCGCTTCCTTCGTCAGCACATCCTATGTTCATCGACAATGAGAGCACACGGGAAAAGACGGTTTTCGTTCGGCCGCTGTGACAACCCTCGGGTTTGCAAAGCGCAGCTTATATGATAAATGAAATATACATGAAAAAAACCTGGTTTGGCCAAAAAATTTTTCCTCATCTTATGGATGCATCGTGCAGCCTGAGATCGTTTCGCAGGCAGCGGGCAAAAGTGGTTCCGCTTGCCAGGGGGAGGGTGCTGGAAATCGGAATCGGGACGGGCCTGAATCTTTCTTATTACGATCCGGGGCGGGTCGGCCTGGTCGTTGGTCTTGATCCGTCGCAATCAATGCAACGCCTGGCGCGCCGCCGAATAAAAGCCGCCGCCGTTCCGGCGGAATTCGTCGCGGTATACGCCGAGGGGATGCCTTTTCCGGACGATTCATTCGATTCGGTGGTATCCACTTGCACGCTTTGCAGCGTTTCGGACCCATCCGCCGTGCTGCTGGAAATCAAGAGGGTGCTCAGGCCCGGGGGACGGTTCCTGTTTTCCGAGCACGGCCTTTCCCTGGAAGAACATGTCGCAAAATGGCAGTACCGACTGCAGCCATACTGGGAAAGAATTGCCGGCGGATGCCACCTGGACAGGAACATTCCTTTACTGCTCGATCAAAACGGTTTTTCAGCCAGGATGTCATCGGGTTATATAATGCGTCCCCGGATAACGGGTTACACGTACTGGGGCGAAGCATCTGCGGTGTGAAGATCTGTGAAACACCGGGTCGTTCAACCGATAAAGTATGAGCGGATTCTGCCGATACGTATTGCAGTGAGTTGTTAAGGCTTATATTCGCTGTGAAACCGGGAGCCGCATCTCAGGCAGCGATGCGGTTCGTCAAAGGCGGGCTTTTTCTTCGGAAAGCCCCGGCTGAAAAACAAATCAACAGTTTTTTATGCGCATCTGTATCAAATCCGGCAAAAAAAACCTTCGAAATCCACGAAACCTTTCACGCATCCGGACACGGGCTCCGGCACTCCTTTTTGCGGCAGTATGCGGGCTTTTGTTTTCGCTGTTTGTCCTTTCGTCATGGCCGCATGATGCGGAGGCATCCGGGGCCGTCGCACTCCCCCGTTTCCCGTCGATCAGCCCGGACGGAGAAGAAATTGTTTTCAGTGCAGGAGGCGACTTGTGGGTGGTACCGTCCGCGGGGGGTACGGCCGTGCGACTGACCCGTCACCGGCATGACGATTTGCACTCCAGCTGGAACCCGGAGGGGGATGCGATCGTTTTTGCATCCATGCGAGACGGTTACATGAACCTCTGGCGCATCGGGCGCGACGGCACAAAAATCCGGCAGCTTACGCACAGCGATCGGTTCATGCGCAATCCGCACTGGTCCCGCGACGGGGAAGGGCGGGGTGTTATCACTTTTTCCGGTCTGATCGAGGCGGACGTATATCGCGATCATCGTCCCTACAGGATTTCACCGGAAGGCGGGGAACATGAACGGCTGCATGAAGCGTTCGGATCCGAGCCACGGATTTCGCCCGACGGCCGCTTTACGGTATTCACCCGGGGAGGGTATTACCATGGATGGAGCCGGCGTCATTATACCGGCCCCGATGCCATGAACGTCTGGATACACGACCGAATGGAAGACCGCTTCGAAGCCGTCACCCGACGCGACGGGGACGACGGGAGCGCCCGGTGGGCCGGCAGCGACAGCCTGGTGTTCATGTCCGACCGGGAGATGGACACGGTCAATCTGTATCGCATCCGTTTGAACGATCGGGGACAGGTGAGGGAACCGGAACCGGAACCGGAACGTCTTACCGGCTTTGAGGGGCGCGACGTGCAAAGCTTCGATGTTTCGGCCGACGGGAGTACGGCGGTTATCAGTGTGTGGGACACTCTGTACACGCTGGATCTGGAGGATCCGGGTGCGGCTGTCCGGCCCGTAAGTCTTCGAGCCGGGGATGACGGCCGCGACGATCATGAGCTGCGACGCATCGAGCGGGACATCACCGAAGCGGTACTCAGCCCGGACGGCCGGGTGATGGCCTATATCGCATACGGGCGGGTTTACGTCCGCCACATGGACGAATACAGTCCGACCCGTGCGGTAACGCCCGGCACCCATGCCCGGCACAGTGACATCGCCTGGTCCCCGGATGGTCTCAGTCTGTATTTTACGAGCGACAGGGATTCCACATCTTCCATATACCAGGCGCGGGTCGCGCTGACACGCGCCGAGGTCCGCCGGGCATACGACAGGCAGCCCCCATCGGAACCTCCGGACAGAGTGCTTTTTCTTCCGGAGGAGATTCTGGCCGGTTTTCCCTCAGATGCTCCGGATTTTGTCCGTGATCCGGAAGATCCCCGGGCTTTGCCCGAGGATCCCGGCGATCCGCAGGAACCTTTTGCGGGCCTTAGGACCGAAGATCCGGAAGATCCGTTCGCACCGGTGGATCCGGCCGATCCGACGGATCCGGATCCCGGTATGGACCCAGGGCCCGAACCGGAGCGCCCCGAAAGGGAAATATTGTGGGAGGATGAATCGCCTGATACGGAGCAGGCCGAAGACCTGCCGGGGTCCATGGACCCTGCCCGATGGCACGATGCCGTGCAGTTCAGCATCTCCCCTCTGGTAACGTCCGATCACAACGACCGGGAGGTATCCCCGTCTCCGGACGGATCGGCCATTGCATTCCGTCGGGGTCGCGGGGACCTGGTGGTCATGGACCTGGACACCGGACGGAAACGGACCCTGGTGGCAGGCTGGGACAGCAGCCTTCACTGGCGCTGGAGCCCGGATGGACGTTTTATTGCCTATGCCGTGAACGATCTTGACTTCAGCACCAATATTTTCATCGTTCCGGCCGATGGCTCCCGAAAACCCGTTAACATCACAAGGCATCCCCGAAACGACGTCAACCCCCGCTGGTCGGCGGACGGCAGGAAGCTTAGCTTTCTTTCCAACCGATCCGGAAACAGCTATGATCTTTACCGGGTATATCTCGATCCGGTCATGGAAACCCGCACCCGCCGGGAAATGATCGATTACTACAATCAGGCGGGTGCGGATGCCGGCAAGCGCCGCCCCCTGCCGGTCAGGATTCCGGGCGGAGCCATGACCCCGCCGGAAAGCAAAACAATCCCCATTGAGGACTACGACCTGGAAAATGCCTGGCGGCGGGTGGAGGCTGTTGCCGCATCACCGGTCCACCAAACCGGGAACGAAATGACCCCATGCGGAAGCCGTTACGTGTTCAACTCCGGTACGGAGGGTCTGATTTCCGTAAAATGGGATGGAAGCGAGCGGCGCCGCATCGGACCCCGGGCAAACGTTTCCCATCTGAGCATTACCGGCGATAGGGTCGTCTACATCGCAAACGGTCGGGCAGGCGTGGTTCCGGTTGGCGGGGGAGAGCATCGGCATCCGGATATCTCGGATCGCCTCCGGATCGACCTCCGGAAGCAGTCCTTGCAGAAGTTCCGTGAGGCCGCGCGCGTAATGGAAGAGGGCTTTTACCGGCAGGACATGAAGGGTCTGGATTGGCCGGCATTGGTGGCGGACTATGAAGAGTTGATTCGCCGGGCCCGGACTGCCAGTGAATTCAGCGATATCGCCAACAGGCTCATGGGGGAGCTGGCCGCATCCCACACAGGGGTTTCCAACCCCGGGCCCGCCTCGTCGCGTCGCGAGCCGTCGGGGCGGCTGGGCATCGAATACGAGCGGGTCGAGCTGCCGGGGGGGCGTCCGGGATACCGCGTTGTGGATGTAATTCCGGGCGGTCCGGCGGATCGCGGTCCCATGCGGCTGGAAAAGGGAGATGTCATAACGGACATCGATATGGAAGCTTTCAGGCCGGACGATTCCATGCTGCGTCGGTTGCGGGGAACGGCCGGCAGGGAGGTGCTCGTCGGGTTTACGCGGCAGGCTGGCGGCAGAAGCGTATCCTACCATGCGCTGCTTCGTCCGGTAGCCTACGACGAATTCTTGCGGCTGCGATACGACGCATTCAGGGAAGAAAGCCGCAGGCTGGTTTCGGAGCTCTCCGGCGGGCGCATCGGCTATATACACATTCAGGCCATGAACCAGGCCTCTCTGGAAGCGTTCCAGGGTCATCTCTATGCGGCTGCCGAGGGCAAGGAGGGCTTGATTATCGACGTTCGGAACAACGGCGGCGGCCATACCACGGATCGTATCCTGGCGTCCATTATGACCCGGGAACATGCCTACACCGTACCGGCCGGTGCCGAGCCGGAAAAAAGGGGGCATTATCCGCAGGATCGGCTTGATGCGCCGCGCTATACACTGCCCGTCAACATGCTGGCAAACGAAAAGAGCTATTCCAATGCGGAGATACTGGCTCATGCGTTTTCCACCCTGGAGCGGGGCACCCTGGTCGGACGGCAGACTTACGGCGGCGTCATTTCAACGGGAAGACATACCCTCATCGACGGGGCGACCGTCCGTCGGCCGTTTCGCGGCTGGTTTCTGCCGGACGGAAGTGACATGGAGCACAACGGTGCCGTGCCGGATCTGGAAGTCGAACAGACGCCGGATGACGAGGTGGCCGGCCGGGACCGGCAACTAGAGGCTGCGGTAAAGGACATGCTGGAACGTATCGATGGAAACGGGTACTGAAAATCCGTCGCCCCAAAATCAGCTGGTGTTCCTGCCGGGGCCGGTCCGCCGCTTTACATGCGTGTGCGGGGCCCCGGCAGGATTTTTTTATTTCAGTTCATGCTTCAGGCATCCCGGTTGTCGTTCGGGCGTTATTTCGCATACCCTTCAAGCGGAATATGCCGGTAGTCGGCACCGGTCTGGGGAATGACATTTTCGATCACATGTCTGGCCTCGGCTTCGTCTTTCAGCCACCAGACGCTGGCGACCGGATCCGCATACTGACCGCCCTCGATGTACTGGATGGAGGCGGGAATCAGCATGCGGCTTCCGTCGATGCCGACATAGGCGATCAGGTTTTCTTCCGGGGCCATGGGAAGAATTTCATTGTGCGCGGACTTGATCGCCTTGAGGTCGTCGACGCTCTGGACATGCTCCATGGCCCTTGCCAGCATCCGGAGGGATGAATAGTTCAGCACGATTTCGGATGTGCTTTCCATGCCATATTCTTCCCGGTAGCGGTTGTGGAATTTTTCCATGACCTCGTAGGGACCGATGTTGAGGGTTCTTGCAACGCCGACGCAGTCTTCCAGCAGCGTGAGATCGCCGTCGAAAACCTGGTGCTCGATATAGTTGATCTTGGCCTGATCCACGATGAGAAAACCGCCGTCATAACCCATGCCCCGGGCCTGCTCGATGACCAGGGCCGTCGGGTCGGATGGGCCGCCGATGAGTATGAAGTCCGGGTTTCTCGCCAGCACCGACGCCAGATGGGCCGAAAAGTCGGTTTCCGCATAGTAATTGGCGGGACGGTCGGCCACGATTTCCCCGCCGATGCTTCTCCAGTAGTCCCGGAAAGCGCTGCGCCAGTCGTCGCCGTAAGCCCCCAGGGTCACAAGCATTGCGCCTCTTTGCCACCCTTTTTCCATTGCCACCTCGGAATATGCCTGCAGGTATGCGGAAAAAGGAGGCGGAACGGCGATGGTGAGGTCGTTGTCGATTTCATCGACCCCCGGCGTGCTGGTATAGGCCATCATCATAAATTCCGAACCCCGTTCCTGGTTGATGGCCATCATGGGGGCGATGGTGGTGAATACCGGGTTGTATATGAATCTGATGCCCTGCCTGTCGCGCATTCTTCTTGCATTGTTGACCGCCGCCGTCGGATCCGCGTGATCGTCGAGGGTTACCAGGCGGAACATGTATTGTTCCCCGTTAATGGTAATGCCGCCTGCTTCATTGATATCCTTGACAGCCATCTCGAGGCCCGCGACGTTGTCCCGCCCGTACTGGGCCGCCGGCCCGCTCAGGGGGCCCGTAAAGCCGATAAGCACTTCTTTGGCGGCGGCACCGGTGGCAAAAACGGCCAGGACAATGAGTCCCATGAACAGATTCCATCCAAGGCGTGTGAAACAATTCATCACTTTTCCCTCCCGTTTGTTTTGGGTTAGAAGGGCGGTACGGACGCCTGCTTTTTCCGTTTTTTACCGCCTCGATGGCGGGCGGAGCGGACGTCTCGTGCCTCCCGGTAGTTTTGACGCAAAGCGGGACGCCGGAGTGATGGCGTTTTACCCGCCTGCTGCGTCAAATTCGTTTGACGGCTTCCTGAAAGACCAAAATCTGCGTTATGCGCAGTTTTTATGAATTTCGCGTACGCCAGGTACGCTGCATTCTTCGAAACTGTATAAGCACTGATCTTGAACTTTTTGCAAAGCCGTCGGATCGGGACTTTTGAGCATGCCCCATGTTTGGATGACTGTTTTAAACGCTCAGTCCAGGTTAAATGTAAGGCAAGATTCGCATTCATCCCTCCGATTTTGAGAGTTGAATATACGACAATACTGTGGGGAAAAGTGACAATCGGTTATGAAATTGGTAAAACATCCGGACTTTAAAACATTTTATTGTTTTATTCCGGTATGTTAATTGTTGTATTACATGTTTGTGTGAAATGATTTTCACTCTTTGCCGCATTTTTGCCGGGCGGTTTTTAACCCGGTATAGAAAGATCCGGCTTTTCAAGCGAATTTTATAGAAGAATAAGCGGTTTCGCTGAACAAGTCAATAAATATATGCTGCGGAAAGCATTTTTTTTGTGCGTAATATCGGTATATTATTTCCTGAAGTTCGCTTTTGCCGATCTTTCGGTCAAAAATGATTTTTTGATTAAAGCAGGGGGGACAGGAATGGTATTTCCTTATGAAAAAGCACCTGCTCTTCGGTTGAATATTGCTGTGGAAGCGGATGCAATCTGTCCGATACCTGATCACAACACCGTATTTGTTAAGCCGGGATGAATATATGGTTGCTCTGCCATCGCTTTCAGCGATATTTTCGGCCGGGGCGGGAAATTTGCTTGAGATCCGGCTGTGGATGCTTTACTGTAACATTTTATGTGCCTGGCCTTGCAGGCTAATATTTCCGGATAGTTGAGTGCTCCAGCACGTATCGCCTGTTTTTTGGAGACCGGAAAATGGCCCTGCTTTTTTCGAAAATTTCAGGCGTTGTGTAAGATGCGCTTCCTTCGTCAGCACATCCTATGCGTTTTCGTGGACTACCTGCCCATAAGATGTGCTGACGAAGGAAGCGCATCTTACACATTGACAAATCCCACGTCAATCAAAGGGTTCAATGCCGTTTCGCCGATGATGGAAAGCCCGGTAACCGGTGGATTGAAGGGATCATAGTGGCGGGAAGAATATGATTCGCTATTCATATATAACCCCTGTTTTCCTCCTATGCTGGCTGATTGCGATTGCCGCGTCCATTCCCATGCTGCCGGCTGTATGCGCCGGTGAAGGGGTTACGGATCCCGGCCGGTCGCAGGGCGGGTTTTCCCCGGCTGCCCGGTTGATAGACCTGACGGCCGAAGAGCGGGCTTTTCTGGAGAGGCATCCGGTGATCCGGGTGGGCAACGAGGATGACTGGCCGCCCTTCGACTTCAGCGAGCACGGGCGGCCCAGGGGATATGCCATCGATTATCTTGAACTTCTGGGCCGGCGTCTTGGGATTTCGTTCGAATATGTAAACGGCTATAGCTGGTTCGAACTGCTCGGGCTTTTCAGGGAAAACCGGATCGACCTGCTGCCAAGCCTGTGGATGACGGAAAACAGAAAGCGGTTCATGCACTTTACCGAGTCGTACCTGGAGCTGCCCTATGTTATTGTTGTCCGGCAGGATGGTGCGTCAATACGGTCTTTTGAAGATCTTGACGGCAAAATCGTTGCAGCGGCCAAGGGGTATAAGCAGGAAGAGGTGCTCCGGGACCATTATCCGGGCATCAACATATACGAGGTGCAAAATGCTTTGCAAGGGCTGGAAGCGGTATTCTACGGAGAAGCGGATGCCTATATCGGCTACCAGGGGACCGTCGCATACCTCATGGCGACCCGTTTTTTGGGCAGCCTGAAGATTTGCGGCGAAAGCGATGCGCCAGAACTCGGCCCTCAGGGGCTTCATATGGCCGTGACCCGCGAAATGGCTTTGCTCGCGGATATCCTGAACAAGGCCATGGACACCGTAACCGACCGGGAAAAGGTGGAACTGGCGCAAAAGTGGATAGCGGCGGAACCGTCCCGCAGGCCGGATCTGACCACCGAAGAGAAAGTTTTTCTTCGTAAAAACCCGGTGCTTCGGGTGGACAACCTGGAAAACTGGCCGCCTTTCAACTTCCTTGAAAATGGTCGTGCCAGAGGATTCAGCGTCGATTATATGGACCTTGTTGCCGGCAAGCTGGGGGTTGAAATCGAGTATGTTTCCGGGTCGTCCTGGCAGGCGTTTATGGATATGCTGCAGGCCGGCGAAATCGACTGCCTCATCGACGTGGTCGAAACGCGCGAGCGGAAGGAAACAATCGCTTTTACCGATCCGTATCTTACGATTTTTTCCGGCATCGTGGTCCGGAAAAACGATGAGCGGTTTTCCGGCCTGCAGGACCTGGCCGGCAGGAAGGTTGCTGTTCCTGAGGGTTTTTATTACGAGGAAATTCTTGAAACCCACTACCCGGAACTCCGGGTGGTCCACGAAAAAGATACCCTTGGCTGCCTGATGGCGGTTTCTTCGGGAAATGCCGATGCCGCCCTTGCTGAAAAGCCGGTGTTTGATTTTCTCATCAACCGGCATTTCCTGATGGACCTTAAAAGTCTGCCGTTAATGGAAGGGTCGCATTTCGACAATACGCCTGTATCCATAGGCGTTCGAAGAGACAGAAAAATCCTTCGCGATATTCTGCAAAAAGCCATGGACCGGGTCACCCAGGAGGAACTCTCCAGGCTTAACCGGCGCTGGCTTTACCAGGACGGGCCGCCGGCCGGAAGGCCCCAGATCGAGCTTTCCCCCCAGGAGCGGCAATGGCTTGAGGAAAAGCAGGAACTCACCCTTGCGGTGCACCCGTATCGGCCGCCTTTCGAAGAGATCGGCGCAAACAGGGATTACAGGGGAATTACGGCGGATATCGTCGAATTGCTGGAGGAAAGAATCGGGCTTCCCATCCGGGTTCTGCCCGCAGGAAGCTGGGATGAGAGTCTTGCGGCCATGGAAAACGGCAAAAGCGATCTTCTTTCCGGCATATCCAGGGCGGAGTCGGAGACGCACGGCTTTATCGCCTCCGCCCCGTATATTGAATCCGTAAACGTGATGGTTGTCAGGGACGCTCAACCCTATATGCCGGATTTGCATGGCCTGGATGGCAGGCAGGTGGGAATCGCCCGGGACAACCCCCTCAGGGGGTATTTCGAAGAGCGTTATTCCCGCATCAGCCTCACCGTGTATCCGGACCTGAATGATGCCCTGCGGGGCGTATCCAGGGGCGAGACGGATGCCGCACTGGGCAGTCTTCACCGGGTCAGCCATGCCATCCATGAACTCGGCCTCTACGATTTGAAGATCGGCGGTCATACGGCTTACAAGGAAACGCTGAGTCTGGGCGTAAGAAGCGACTTGCCGATCCTGGCTTCGATCGTGAACAAGGCCCTGGCGTCGGTTTCTGAGCAGGAAATCAGCCTGATCACGAGAAAATGGTTGTCCGTTCGTTATGAAAGCGGGATGGACAGGGCCCTTTTGCTGAAGGTGCTGGGCGGGGTTGCCGTGCTTTTGGGCTTGTTTTTTTTCTGGAACCGGAAGCTGTCCCTTCTGAACCGGAAAATCGCCGGGGCCAATGAGGCGCTCGTGGAAAAGAGCAGGCAATTGGAGAAACTCTCGATAACGGATACCCTGACGGGGATATTCAACCGGATGAAAATCGAGGAGATTCTGATCGCGGAAATCCGGAGGGCCGAGCGGAGCGGACAACCATTTTCCCTGATCATGCTGGATGTGGACGATTTCAAGGAGATCAACGACACGCATGGTCACCAGGTGGGCGATGAGGTCCTCACTGCGCTGGCCGATCTGCTGGCGCGCAGTATCCGCCGGATCGACAGCCTTGGCCGCTGGGGCGGAGAAGAGTTTATGATCGTCTGCCCGGAGACCCGGGAGCAGGGGGCGCTGGTTCTGGCCGGGCAGCTCCGTCACATTATCGATTCCCGGGTGCTGATCGATAACATCAACGTTACGTGCAGTTTCGGCGTGGCGGAATACCGGTCGGGGGAGGGGGAGACCCGGTTTTTGAAAAGAGTCGACCGGGCCATGTACAAGGCCAAGGACGGCGGCCGCAATAGGGTTGAAATTGCGGATTGATTGTGTTCGTTTTTTTGCCGCTTTGTCCGGGCCATGACTTAAACCCAAACCGAGTGTTTCAAATTTTTTAGAAATTTGAAACACTCGGTTTGGGTTTAAGGTTCAAGAGGCGGATTTTGCTTGCGGGGAACCCGCCGGAAAGTGTAGGTTGTTTTTTTCGAAATATGACGGCTTTGTAAAATCCCGGGAGAAAGGCTTTCGCAGCCCCGGGAGTTTCCGTGCGCCTTCTGTGCACGAAGGGCTTAAGGGTTGCTGTTGATGCTAGCATTTGTCTTTTGCGAAGTCGTTGCTTTTTATAGGCAAAAGAGTATATTCCATGCCGTTTCACCCGAATATCCCGTTCAATGATCTTCCGCTTCTGCCGCCTGAAACAGACGTTTTGACGCCGCCCGTCCTTGAAAAAGCGGCTGAAGCGGGGCGTGCGCTTTCTGAACTTGAAAGCATGAGAGGGGATCTGGGGAACTGTTCCTTTTTGATGGATCCCCTGGTTCTTCTTGAAGCCAAGGACAGCTCGGAGATCGAGAACATCTATACGTCTCATGAAGATATTTTTATGGCCTCCGTTTTGGGAGCGGACGGATTCCACCCGGCAACAAGCGAGGTGCTCAGATATCATGACGCGTTTTGGGATGCGTGGAACACCGTCCGCACGCGTTCTTTTATACATGCCCCGCTCTATGTGGAGATTGTTCGCAGGATCAAGGACGACCAGTCCGGTATACGGCGGTTGCCAGGGGCCAGAATTGTGGACTTTGCCGCCGGAAAGGTGGTGTACGCACCGCCCGAAGGAGAAGGTCTTATCAGGGAAAAGCTGAAAAACCTGGAGGATTTCATCCATTCCGGCGACGGCATGGACCCGCTGATCAAGCTTGCGCTGGTTCACTACCAGTTCGAGGCCATCCATCCCTTTCCCGACGGAAACGGGCGCACCGGGCGCATTCTGAATATATTGCTTCTGCAGCTCTATGGCCTGCTCGGGCATCCGGGGGTAAATCTGAGCCGCTTCATTGTTCAAAGGGAGCGTGAATACTACAGGCTGCTCAATGAAGTCTCCGAATACGGCGCGTGGGAACCGTGGATCCTTTTCATGATGGATGCGATCGGGGAGACAGCCGCCTGGTCTTTTGAGACCCTGTCGGCCATCCGGAAGCTGGCTGCGGAAACCGCAGAAAAGGCCGAAGGGAAACTTCCCCCCGGCATCTCTCCGAAGGCCCTGGCCGCCCGGATATTTCATCAACCGTATATCCGAA
>SL_8KL_010_SEDDRAFT_10002957_pt1 | contig 14127 bp, 10 predicted proteins | sample SodLakKL_010_SED_4_FD_11160 | JGI IMG/M metagenome (IMG submission 11160) | reverse complement strand
TTTTAAGAGATTTTTGCCATTAACAGAGTTGCTATCGTAGATATTCCAATTTAACCGTCAGTATCAACTTATTAACCGTCAATATTAGCTTATTAACCGTCAATATCAGTTTATTAACCGCGATATCAGCCAGAGATTTACTTCGACTTGCTAGAAATTACTGGTTTTTATGCATTTCCAGGCTGGTTTTAAAGATGGCATCGATGTTTTCTGGAGGCACATCAGGTTGAATATTATGGGAGGCTGACAGGACATATCCGCCATCCTTACCCAGAATGTTGATTGTTTCCTTAACTACCTCGGCTACCTCGGCGGCGGACCTTTCTGGCAGCATATGCTGAACATCGATTGCGCCGTAGAAGGTTAGGTCCTGGCCGAATTCCTGCTTGATTTTCCTGATATCCATATTGCTGGCGCTGGTTTGAACTGACTGCAGGATATCGACTCCCACCTCGATCAGGTCTCCGATCAGGGGAAAGATCGAGCCGCAGGAATGGTGGAAGATATAGCTGTCTTCGGCTCTGTCTTTGATAAACTGATAGAGCTGGCGCTGGCGGGGTTTGATAAATTCCCGGTAGTGGGCGGGAGAAACTATCAAACCATTCTGCATGCCCAGGTCATCTGCCAGGGCAAAGATATGAGTATAATCACCCACCGCCTCGATATAATTCTCATACAAACCCAGGTAAACCTCCAGCAGTTTATCGAGCAGGGCGTGGGCAAAGTCCTGGTTTTCCACCAGATCCAGGAAAAACTGGCGGTAACCCCGCATTCTTAAGGCCTGCTCGAAAATACCACCGGAGATCATGTCGGCAATTATGACATAATCTGTCTCCTGATAGAGTTTTTTGGCCTCCTCCTTCAGGCCTCTGGTTCTTCCCGGGTCATGGGGGTCAGGCCAGTCGAAGTTTTCCAGGTCGCTGCGGTCAGTATCAGCCAGGGGATATTCGACAATGTCGTAATATATGCTGGCTTTCTGTCTCACTATGCCGAATTCATCGGTGAAGCGGTCATTCTCAATCTTAAGCTCCCAGCTGTCCGCACTTTTCAGAGCTATCCGGGTAAAATCGCAGCCATATTCCTGTTTCAAGCTTTCTGGAGGTTCAACCAGGCCCTGGACTATATCGGTAATTTCGGCCTCTAGCGGAAGTCCTTTGTAAGCTGCCAGCTTTTTATAGGCTGCTTCGGTGATGGAAGAAACAATGGTTCCACCCAGATCNTGAGGAACCCGATCCGGGCTTTCGTGGTTTACTGTTCTNGCNAATCTTTCTCGGGAGTTGATGGTAAGCCCTCCTTTAATAGCATGTGTTTACTTTTTTCAGCATTTTTTGTTGCTTTTTTTGTTGAATTTAATTGTCGATATAGTTATGAAAAGCCTGATTTGTTTTAGCGGATTGATTTAGCGAACTGATTTAACAGATTAGCGAACTGATTTAGCAGATTAGCAAACTGATTTAGCAGATTGATTTGACGGACTGATTTCACGGATTGATTTATTGGATTGTTTTGACAGATTGATTTAGCAATTTGACTTAGCAGATTGATTTAGTGGATTAATTCAGCAAGTTTATTCAGTAAATTTATTTAGCAAATTGATTTAGTGGATTGATTCAGTAAGTTTATTCAGTAAATTTATTTAGCAGATTGATTTAGTGCATTGATTCAGTAAAGTATTTTTCTGGATAGGCAGAAAATATCCCGGTTTAGAGCAGAAATTTGCTTCTTTTTTTCTTCTTTTTAAACAGGGATTTCTCTGAGAAAAAGTGAGTTTTCTGCTATCTCGTTCTTTTGCTTCCCTATCTCATTCTTATTCTTTCAATCTCTCTTTCCAGTTCCGGCAAGCTGGAGTCTGCTGTTATCTCGAGATACTCCACATCGGCCAGGCGGGCAAACTCCCTAAGATGGCTGGTCTTAAGAGCGCGAGAATACCCGGTATGGTGGGCTCCACCGGCCAGTATCCAGGCAGTGATGGCGGTTTTAAAATCAGGCTGGGGTCTCCAGATCATCCGGGCTACCGGCAGTTTTTTCAGCTCATTTTCCGGGCTGACTGTCTCCACTTCGTTGACAATCAAACGAAAGTGATCGCCTAGATCAATCAGGGAGGCATTAACTGCCGGTCCGGTATCGGCGGTGAAGATAGCGCGGACCGGATCTGCCTTTCCGCCAATATCAAGCGGATGGACTTCGACTGAAGGTTTTTCGGTAGTCAGGGTGGGGCAGACTTCCAGCATGTGGGCGCCCAGCACCTGATAGCGCCCGGGTTCCAGGTGATAGGTATACTGTTCCATAAAAGAAGTCCCTCCTGATAGCCCTGCTGCCATCACTTTCATGGCCCGGACCAGCGCTGCTGTCTTCCAGTCCCCCTCGGCGCCAAAACCATAACCGGAGGCCATCAGGCGCTGGACGGCCAGACCCGGCAGCTGTTTTAAGCCGTGCAGGGTCTGAAAGTTGGTGGTGAAGCCTTTAAAACCGCCCTCCTCCAGAAAGCGGCGCATGCCCAGTTCCACCCGGGCTTCTTCCCGGAGCGAGTCGTGTTTGCTGCCGTCAGGCTGAAGTTCCGGGGCCAGATTGTAATCCTGCTGATAAACTTTCAGCTGGGCGTCAACCTCTTCCGGACTGATCTTTTTGACATATTCCACCAGGTCTCCCAGGCCAAAACCGTTTACGGCATAACCCAGTTTAATCTGGGCTTCAACCTTATCTCCCTCGGTTACCGCCACCCGGCGCATATTATCTCCAAAACGGGCTATCTCGGCCTCCTGACTGTCATGCCAGGCCAGAGCTGCCCGGCTCCAGACTCCCAGTTCCTTCAGCACCTCTTCCTCCTGCCAGTGACCAACTATTACCTTGCGGTTTAATCCCAGCCTGGTGCAGATATAGCCAAACTCCCTGCCTCCGTGGGCTGACTGGTTAATATTCATGTAATCCATATCTATTTCTCCCCAGGGTATCTCTCTTCTGTACTGGGTATGGAGATGAACAAAGGGTTTTTGAAGCGCCCTGAGCCCTTTGATCCACATCCGGGCTGGAGAGAAAGTATGCATCCAGACTATCAGGCCGATGCAGTTTTCAGCACTGTTAGCCTGGCGCATCAAACTGGCTATTTCGGCTGAGGTGGTCAGGGTTCCCTGATATTTGACTGTCAGGGGCACCTGTTCCTGACTGTCAATAAATTCAGCAATTTTTCCGGCATTGCTGCGGACCTCTTTCAGAGCTTCCTCACCATAAAGATGCTGGCTGCCGGCTACCAGCCACAGTTCTTTTTCGGAAAAATTTTCCCTGGATAGTTCCCTTGTCATTATACTTCCTCCTTTTATAGGCTGATTTTAGTTTAATAATAGATGGCTCATATAAATTTCCCTGTTGCTAATCTAATGCTGGATAATTGAATTTGCTGGCTGGACCTTATTATCAGTTCTGAAAGAGATAATACACTTGACAATAATGTTTTGTTTGCTTAAAGCTACCTGACAAAATACAATTTGAAAAGAGCCGAATAGATTGATTAAAGGTTGCGAATAACGAGCTCATAACAAATTTAAAAATTCTTTCTGCTGCTGTTGTTCTTTTCATTTAATTTTTTTCATTTATTGTTTTTTTCTGCCAGCAGGCTGTCTGTCCAGTCTTCCAGCCAGCCCAGCTGATAAAGCAGGGTGGTTATGGTATAGCGCTGGCGAATTTCGAAGCCATGAAGAAGTGCCTCTCTCAGCTGTTCCGAGGTGACTTCCTCTGCCAGTTCAAAATAATTATTCTGCTTTAGATACTGGCGGGCTTTTTTCAAAAGCGGTTTAAATTCAGCTATTCTGGATTTTAGTTCTTCCAGTTGAGCTGAAGAAATGCTGAGGCTGCTTTCCCGGGGCCAGCGCTCCTGGAGGTTTTTGAGCACCGGAGCCTGACGGCTGCCATAGGCCTGGATAATTCTTTCCTGCCTGGCCTCTTTGCTGTTCCAGCTGGCTGTCAGGTTTAGGGCCAGAGTGTGATTGGGATCATTGTTTTTAGGATCTTCAGTCAGAGAATCAGTCATGGGGTCTGGAGATCGTTGATCTGAGCCTATGGTATCTTTAGTTATGGAATCTGCATCTGTTTGGTTTGAAGTTGTGGGATTTTCAACTTCGGGATATTCAGCTGTGGGATTTTCACCTGATGGATATTCATCTGTTAAATCCCCGGGTAAAATTTCCAGTCCTGCTGCCAGCAGGCGGAGATAAAAAGCAGCTGTGAAGTAGGTGCCAACTCCAACCTTGATTCCGTGGAGCGGCATGGGAATTTTCTCCCGCAGTCCCAGCATCTCGAGAAAATGGGAGATATGATGTTCGCTGCCTGAAGCAGGGCTGGAACTGCCGACAAGCTGCATGGCCAGTCCGGAGTTGAGAAGACCGCGGGTCAACTCCTTTACAGCGGCAGGATCCCGCTGATTCAGTCTGGAGGTAAAGTCGCTCTCCAGCAGTTTTTCCAGTGGTTCTCTAATTAGCTCTTCAGCTCTCTGGCAAAAGTATTCCTCAAGGATTATCAGCCGCAGATGCCAGTCCAGGAGCGATGTTGCCTTGCCCAGAAGATCACCGACTCCGGCTTGAATCATCTTTTCCGGGGCAGCCGCTAGAATTTCAGGGTCAGCCAGAATGAATTTATGGGTGCCGGTCGGGGTGGTAACTTTTACTCCTTCCACCACCAGGGAAGCCACTCCTGAGGTGTAACCATCCATGGAGGGCGCGGTGGCCAGCACTCCTGAAGGCAGTCCGGTCCGGGAGGCGGCAAATTTGACCAGATCATTGATAGTGCCGGAGCCGCAGGCCAAAAGCCATCCCGGCTGACTGACTGCCTGAAGGATATGAAAGAGCATGGTAGGGGTGGGTTTAATTGCTCCACCGCTGCCGGTCAGCCTGATGAGTTCGACCTGAAAATCAGACTGCTGTAAAATTTTTTCAGCCTGCTCACCTGCTGCCTGATAGGTGTTGTCATCGCAGATTAAATATACCAGCTGGTTCTGGAAAGACTCATTAACTCTTTTCTGGTCTGTCTTTTGCAGATAATGCTGCAGGAGAGCTGGTAGTTCTTTCAGGGCAGTATCACTGATTAATATTCTATCAATCTCAACCTTATGTTTTCTGCCGCAGCTGCAGTCAAATTCTTTGTCTGGAAAAGCAAGACTGCCGGATGTCTTTAATCCGGTAAGTGCTGAATTAGCTTTTGAACCTATTCCCTGATAATCCTTTTCTTCCAGCAAAAACTCACCCCTAAGTTGAGAAGCTCTGTTTGGATAAATCTGGTGCTTAAATCAGAAAGTTTTCGGATTTCGCTTATTTGTGCTTAATTTGTTGGCTGTGTTTGAAGAAAAAATTTTAGGTGTTCAATGGTTTTTTAGTAAACCCGGGATTTTTTAAAGAAAGAATTTAAAGAAAGAATTTTAAGAAAGAGTTTTAAGAAAAAATTTAAAAAAAGTTAAAAGAAAAGGCTCTTTTCAAATTACATGTTGTTCAAGTAAATGTAGGTTGTTCAATTAGCTGCAGGCAAAAAAACATTATTGTTAGGGTATTATTTCTTTAGGGGTATTATCTCATGCAATCCTGATAATTAGGCCAATCAGCAAAATCAATTATCCAGCATTAGATTAGCAACAAGGAAATTTAAATGAGCCAAAGAAAATTTTAAAGAAATAGCATGATTTAAAGAGAATGATTTTTATGATTCTATTATGATTTATAATGATATTAATATGGCTAATCCTGATTCTAATATGGCTAATCCTGATTTTGAACGACTTCCAGAAAGGCCAGGACATTTTCCAGGGGAACATCTTCCGGGATATCGTGGGTGGGAGCCACAATATAACCGCCATTACGAGCCAGGATGTTCATCAAGCGTCTGGTTTCCTTTTTAACCTCTTCAGGGGTAGCCCGGGGCAGAAGCTGCTGGGTGCTGATGCCGCCATAAAAAGTGAGTTTGGCTCCGTACTCTTTTTTCATGAATTCAACATCATAGATTTCGGGCTGAAAGGTGTTATAGATGTCAAGACCAAGTTCAATTAAATCAGGGAAGATAGCTGCCACATCTCCACAGGAATGCTGGGCCAGATAAAATCCTCTCTCCCGGGCATAACGATACATCCTGGCAAGAGGGGGTTTGATGAATTGTCGCCAGTATTTGGGCCCCATAATCAGGCCCCGCTTGCTGACCCCAGTCATCGCCGAAAAAAATGCAGTCAATATCATAATCAGCAACTATGTCAATCACTTTCAGGTTATATTTTGCAATCCGCTGAAAGAGCTCCCGGGTGAAGTCAGGATATCTGATAAAGTCCATTAAAAGCTCTTCCATGCCGCGCATTGTCCAGGCTCTCTCGAAGAGGGAGAAGCCGATGATGTACATGGTGAATTTTTCTCCGCTCTCCTTTTCCAGGCGCCGGCATTTTTCCCGGATTAACTCTCTATCAGGTTCAGGGAAGCTGTAGTCAGTTAAGTCTGGTTCCGGAAGCAGCTGATTTACCACTGTGCCAAAATCTCCGGTCTCGACCTCCTGCCAGATCACTCCGAACATATCCTGTTTTTTGCCTGCTGCTAAGGCAGTGAAGCTTTCATTTCTGGCTTTGGCCAGATAATTACCGGCTTCTTCAGAGATATCACTGCAGTTTAAATACTGCTTAAGCCTCTCTGCCACAGCCTCGGTTAAGTCCAGCTGATAGGGCACCGGACAGGTTTCTTCATGGTTTAGGGCAGCAATTACATAATCTCTGCGTTTTATGGGATTTCAGCTCCTTATTTTCCTTCTTTTTTTCCCTTCTGTTATAGTTAGCTTAGTCCTGCACATTATTTTATATTTCTTTAGAGTAGAATACAATTTGTTGGTTGGTTTAGATTAGTTTAGTTTAGCTCAGGTTATTTTGGTTAAGTTAGGTTAGTTTTGATTAAGTTTGGCTAAATTTTATTAAGTAAGGTTAGCCTTGATTAAGTTAGGATATTTTTGGTTAGATTAGATAAAGTATATTGTTAAGTAACCAATTAAAGGCTCTGACCAAACTGTATTTTTTTATTGCATTTCATTGCAGTCTACTCTAAAATATTTGGAGGAGAAATTATGAGAATATTCATAGAAGAGAGACAGGGCACACAAAGGTTCTGGCACGTAAACCAGATTTTTAGCTGCTTTTGCGAAATAATATCAGGAAATATCTCTGGTGATTGGTGTAAAAAACTGCATAAGGCTGTATTAGGCTGTATTAGGCTGTATTAGGCTGTATTAGGCTGTATTAAGCTGTATTAAGCTGTATTAAGCTGTATTAAGCTGTATTAGACTGTATAAGACTGTATATATTATTTTAAATAAATGTGGCTATTAAGTTAGCTCAGGAAACAGATATTTTACTCGTTCAATTTGTAATGCAGATTTTATGAAATGAAATCAGATAACTAATTAAATCAAGAAACTGCGATTCGGTTTAGGATTGTTTCAGGCACTTTCTGTTATTAAATCTGTTATTAAATTTGGTAGAATGCTGAATAGATTTAATAGCCATGTAAATAAATAACACTGGAGTAGTATTAGCCCCCATAATCACATTGCAGCAAGATTATGGGGGCTGATGTTGCTAATTTGACCTGTCCTTGATATGCCGGGCAAACAAGGTGTTTTCTGGTTTAGCTCTTATTTAGCTGGTGAATTTTTTATCTAATGCCTTCATCAATCAAGGGTGCCAGCAGTTCGACATTGCCTTCATGAACCAGGCCGGAGCCGGTATCAATATGCAGACCTGAGAATTGATAATTGGCAGAAAGATAGATCTGGAATATCGGGAGAAAGCCCTGGAGGAAGGGCTGCTGATCATGAACCAGCTGGACATAGCCTGACTGGATGGCATCCAGGGTGGCTGGAGATAGATCAAAGCCTGCTCCGAAAACTTCTCCAGGCTCCATGCCGGCAGTTTCCAGATAAACATCAAGAGTGCTGGTCAAAGCTCCATGATCGGTTATAACCAGGTCGGTGTCGGGGTTTTCTGCCAGGTAACCGGAAATAACAGGAATTCCTGCCGAGGCATCGGCATCTACTTCAGAAGAGATTTCCATATAATCCACTTCTACGCCGGCTGCTTCTACAGCATCTATTGCTCCCTGGGTACGCTGGCCTCTGGTTGGCTGGGATAAAAGGCCCCAGATCAGAGCCCGGTTTCCGTCTCCCAGGCCAGCTCGCTCTACTGCTGCTTCGCCCAGCATGTAACCGGAATCATAAAGATCCTGACCGGCATAACCAAAGCCTTCGGCGACATATCTTTCTTCCATTCTGGGCAGTGTGGTGTTCTGGCTGGTTACAATTATTCCCTGCTCGCGGGCTTCATCAATGTGCGGCTCCAGAGCGTCATCACCGGGATGACCCATAATTGCTATGCCATCAGGATTGGCTGCCACTGCTTCCTGAAACTGGGTGACCATTCTTTCCGGACTCCAGTCTGACCAGCGGTAGCGAACCTCAACTCTATCGCCCAGGATTTCATTGGCATGCTCTGCTCCATTGTAGACTATTGTGGCAAAGGGGCCGCCTTCAGGACCGCCGGGAAAGAAATAAATTTCCAGAGGTTCATCCTGCGCCATTATCGGACCGGTTACTGCCAGACTCAACAGCAGAGCCAGGACCATAACAAAAGTAATCTTCCTAAACATCGATAATCCCTCCTGTTTTTTTGCTTGAATTTTAAGTTATGCCCAATCTTCTCAAATAGGTGTGAATCGAAACCGAGACTACAATTATCAAACCATAGATCAGCTGGGTCCAGAAACCTGCCAGACCTGCAGCTACAATGCCGGCTTCCAGGGATCCAATCAGAAAAGCTGCCACAAAGGTTCCAAAAACCGTTCCCTGTCCTCCCTTCATCGAAGTTCCTCCAACAAAAACTGTGGCAAAGGCTGTCATGAAATATCCCTGTCCCTGAGTCGGCCACCAGGTTCTCAGCCTGAAAACATCCATTGTCCCGGAAAGGGCGGCCAGCATACCCATGATGACAAAGACAGCTATTTTAGTTTTGGAAACGCTGATGCCCATCAAATCGGCGGTGTGTGAGTTGTCTCCCACAAAGAGCACATTATCTCCAAACTGATGACGGTATAAAATAAAACCTAAAAATACCGAGAGGAATAAAAACCAGACGGTCTGCATGGGGATGGTTAGGAAGGTGCCGCTGAAAACCGGATAAAGCGTATGATCGCCCAGGGCTCTGAGAGAAATGGCCGAGCCGTCGGTTGAGAGAGTAACAAATCCCCGGAGAAAAAACATCATACCGAGGGTGGCAACAATTGAAGGCATCCCCACCTTGGTAACCAGAATGCCGTTGATCAGCCCTACTACCAGGCCTCCGGCCAGAGCGGCCAGAATACCCAGCACAATGCTATTGGTGGCAGCAAAGGTCAGACCAAAACACATACCGCCCACTGCCATGGTTGAGGGGAAGGAGAGATCTATCTCTCCGATTGCCAGCACAAAGGTCAGACCAAGAGCCAGCAATCCTACAAAGGGAACGGTAGACATAAAGGTTCGATATATTCTGGGACTTAAAAAGGTTCGCGGGCTGGTGATGATAAAGAGAATCCAGACCAGGATAGTAATTACCATTAAACCTATTTCCAGACTGTGTCGGCGGGCAAATTCTTTAACTTTATTATTCAAGATTTATGATACCTCCATTCCTTTGTTAACCAGTTTTCCTTTCCGTGGCCAGGATTAAGGCTTCATTTAGCTCGTCCAGGCTGCATTCATCCTTCAAATACTCTCCCACCTTTTCACCCCGGTCCAGAGCGACAAATCTATCGGAAACAGGATAAACATTGGTGATATTATGAGATATATAAACACAGGACTTGCCGCTATCTTTGATCTTCTGGATAAATTTCAACACCTTATCGACTTCCTTGAGCGATAGGGCCATGGTCGGCTCATCTAAAATCACAAGATCGGCATCAAAATACATGGCTCTGCCGATGGCAATACCCTGGCGCTCTCCGCCAGAAAGGGTGGAAACCCGGGATTCAGGGGAAGCCCCTTCCCCGGTCAGGCCCATAATCTCTCTCATGATTTTCTGGCTTTCCTGCTTAACTTTATCAACATCAATAAAACCAAAACGGTTGGTGATATGGCGGCCGATAAAGATATTCCGCCAGATGGGCTGTTTCTCTCCCAGGGCTTTTTCCTGATAGACTGTCTCTATCCCCAGTTCCCGGGCTTTGTTTACCGAATACTCTCTGGGATTAATTTTTTCACCGCGAATATAAATTTCTCCCTCGGTGGGAGGCATTACCCCGCTTAAAATTTTGATCAGGGTGGACTTGCCTGCTCCGTTATCTCCCAGGAGACCAACAACTTCATTCTCGCCTACTTCCAGGTCGACTCCTCTCAGAGCCGTTACGCTGCCAAACTTCTTTTTGATGTTTTTCATTTCAACTAAGCTGATAATGGTTACCTCCTTTGAGAATTCCCGGGTTTTAAAACTTGACTGGTGCTGAAGCTAACTGCTGCTTAGTCTAACTACTATTGAACCTGACTACTATTGAGAAATCAAAAAGAGATATTTATAAATCAAATCTGCCTGAACAATCAAACATTTTTTGAGATGATAAGTATCTTTACTGAAGATAATAAATATCTTCGCTGAGAAAACAAAGGCTTTTTTGAGATAAGAATCAGTGGTTTGCCCGCAGAAAGTTTATAATTGATCCTGGCAAATTATTCCTTGCACTATATTCTTGGCATATTATGCATAGAACTCAGTTTATGGCAAACTCTTTATGGCAGGTTGTTTATAGCTCATTATTAGACTTTAGTTCAATTTTATACAACACATTGTATGATTTTGTTGTATTACTTTGTTGTATGATTTTGATTTTTTAATTTTCGAAACAGGTCTTTTACAGACTAACAGCTAGACCCCTCTGGAGGACAACAATAGATGATAATACAACCGTATATTTTCAAAATAAACCGCCCTGCCCATCTGGGGCACAACAATAGATGAAAATTTTTCTGCAAATTTTCAAGGTAAACAATAAGCGGTTGAAAGCAGCAGGTTCTTTGCAGATTGCAAAAAATTATTCTATATTTAACCGGTTAACTATTTTTTCTTTGTGTTATATTAAGTTCTTGAAAACTTAAAAAACTCCTGCCAGACCTCAGAAAAATAAAAGGCTAAAAACCCTGCATATTAAGTTTTTTCAGCTAAAAGAGTTTTATGCTTTTAAATCCAGTTTCAAAATTATCAGACTATCTTTACNGGAAGAATTGCAATAATTCTGTCCGGATATATCAGTCTAAGTGCCAGATATATTTTCAATCTAAAGGGCATAATCAGTAAGAGTGCCAGCAGCTATACCTGTCAGAATATAAGCCATAATAAGTCGGCGTAACGCTATAGAATAAACTCAGAGAGTCAAGAAATATTGAGTTAATTATCCTGAAAGAAAACTTAGCTGGCAGAATATTTTTGTTATCAATATTTCTGTTATCTAATTAATCAGCTAAAATGCCCGCTGATAACAAGAGGTCTAAGCTTTATTAAAAGACCTGTTTCAGGGGATTTTGAAAAATATCTCAGAGTTGCCTTAAAAACATGCCTGAACGAATGATTAACCTAAAAATCATAATAAACATTTTAAATATTTAAATCAGGATATATATCCTGTAAGGCAGGATATAGAGATCGATATACCTGGTAAAAATGTCGATATTTTTTGATGTTTTGCTGCCTGGGCTCTACAGTATTCTTGATTTTAATCAGCTTTTCATCGACTTCCTGCAAATTTTGAAAGAGGCCGACTCCAACACCTGCCAGCATGGCGGCGCCATAGGCTGGACCTTCCTCAACTTCAAGCAGGTCAACCGGCACTTCAAAGATATCGGCTACAATCTGCTGCCAGAGATTGCTTCTGGCGCCTCCCCCGATAGCTCTGACCCGGTCAATTTTAATGCTTCTGTCTTTAATAAGCTCCAGGGAGTCTTTCAAGCCAAAGGTCACGCCCTCCATAACGCTGCGGGCCAGATGGGCTTTGCCATGTCGGGCTGAAAGGCCAAAAAATACGCCCCGGGCATTGGCATCGGCATGTGGTGTTCTCTCTCCATATAGATAGGGAAGGAAGATCAGGCTTTCACTTCCCGGTGATATTTGAGCGGCGCGGTTATTTAAGACATCATAGTTCCAGTTTTCCGGCAGGATTTGATTTTTTACCCAGCTTAGCGCCTGACCTGCTGCCAGCATTACTCCCATGTAATAATAGCTTTCAGGGTCGGAATGGTTGAAGAGATGAAGCCTGCCCCGGGGGTCAATCTCGAATTTATTAGTTGGTGCCAGCACAACTCCTGAGGAACCGATGCTGACCATAACCCGTCCCTCTCTAACCAGACCGCTGCCGGCTGCTCCACAGGCATTATCTGCCCCTCCTGCTACTACAGGCGTTCCTGAAGCCAGACCGGTCAGTTCAGCTGCTTCTGCGGTTATTTTGCCTGTTATATCAACCGAGCGGCAGAGCGGTGGAAGAATATTTTCATCAAGATCCAGGGCAGCAGTTACCTCAGGGTGCCAGCGCCTGTTTTTGACATCCAGGAGCAGGGTTCCAGCAGCATCGGAATAATCCATATTCTTTTCGCCTGTCAGGCGCCAGCGGATGTAATCTTTGGGCAGCAGCAGAGTACGACAGCGCTGGTAATTTTTTGGTTCATTATTTTTCAGCCAGAGGATTTTAGGGGCGGTAAATCCCTCCAGGGCTCTATTACCGGTAAGCTTAATCAGTTTTTCCCGGCTGCCGACTCTCTTCTCAATCTCCTGACACTCAGCGCTGGTTCTGGTATCGCTCCAGAGAATTGCCGGTCTGATCACCCGATCCTTTTCATCGAGAAAAACCGAGCTGTGCATCTGTCCGGAAAAGCTCAAGCCGGCTATATCAGCGTCATTGTCCTGTGCCCAGCTGCTCAGTTTCTGGAGGACTTCCAGAGTTGCCTGCCACCAGTCCTCAGGGTCCTGCTCGGCCCAGCCAGCCTGAGGATTGGCTACCTGATAACCGGAGCGAGCCTCGCTTAAAACCTCTCCCTGCTCTGAAACCAGGAGTCCTTTTACTCCGCTGGTGCCTATATCAAGACCAATTATGTCTGCCATGTAATTATTCCTCCTTACCGGAAACCAGTAATTTAAGAGTTCCTGAAGCCTGATGAGAGAAAATAAAACCTGAAATAAGAAGTTTGAAATAAGAAACTTGAAAGCGGTGAGCCCCTGGTGTTAAGCTCTTATCAAACAGCCCATTGTTCAGTAAACTACAGCCAATCAAACCGCCGCTGTCAAATGCTAATTATCTTCTCCGGTCCTGAGAACAGGATTAAGTCTGCCCGGATAAATTATCCAGCTTTACATTAGCAATAAAAGCAAATCTTTCAGCCATACTTTAGCAATAAAAGCAAATTATCCAACTTTACCTTGAAAATATGCTGTTGTATTTTTATCTATTGTTGTGCACCGAAGGAGCATGATAGTTTATCTTGAAAATAAGTCGTGATATTTTCATTTATTGTTGTGCTCCAAAGGAGCATGGGAGTTTACTTTGAAGAAATAAAAGCAACTAAGAAGAAATAAAAGCAACTAAACAATAGAAACAACTTAGAAATCTATATAACACAAAAGTCATTTACCAGAGGTGGTGAACATCTTCTCTGATATATTCATCGTAAATTCTCTTAACTTCCTGCATAACCTCATCTGAGAGAGGGGGAGCTTCTGAGGCCCTGGCATTATCACGAACCTGCTCGGGATTTTTGGCTCCAGGAATGACGCAGCTGACCGCCTCATCCATTAAAATCCATTTAAGAGCAAATTGTGCCATTGTCAGACCCTCTGGCTTGATTTTTTCAAGTTCTGCCACAGCCTTCAGGCCCTTTTCAAAGTCAACTCCGGAGAAGGTTTCCCCTTTATCAAAGGCCTCTCCCTGGCGGTTAAAATTGCGGTGGTCATCTTCGGGAAATTCAGTCTCCCGGGAAAATTTTCCGGTTAATAGACCACTGGCCAGGGGTACTCTAACGATTACTCCCACATCCTTTTCTTTAGCCCTGGCAAAGAATTCATCTGCCGGTTTATGTCTGAACATATTGTAGATTATCATTACACTGGCCAGA
>SL_8KL_010_SEDDRAFT_10002956_pt1 | contig 14129 bp, 12 predicted proteins | sample SodLakKL_010_SED_4_FD_11160 | JGI IMG/M metagenome (IMG submission 11160) | reverse complement strand
CAGGTAGAATCTGCAGTTAAAGAAATAAATCAGGCCCGTCCTACGGCTGTAAATTTAACCTGGGCAACCGGTAAAATGTTGAAGCTTTTGAGGTCCAGCAGATATAAAGACCGCAAATCCCTGTTAAGAATTTTAGAAAGAGAAGCAAATAATATTGCCCGCCAGGACATCGAAACTAACAAGGAACTGGCTTCCTACGGCGAAAAAGTAATTCCGCAAAATTCCAATGTTCTAACCCACTGCAATACTGGCGCTCTGGCCACAGTGGATTATGGCACGGCGCTGGGGGTTATCAGAGAGGCTGTTCGCAAAAATAAAAATATCCATGTCTATGCCACCGAAACCCGTCCCCGTCTTCAGGGGGCCCGGCTGACAGCCTTTGAGCTGGTTGAGGAAAATATTCCTGCCACCCTGATTGTTGACAGCGCAGCGGGATTTCTGATGCAGCAGGATAAAATAGATGTTGTGGTTGTAGGTGCTGACAGGATAGCAGCAAATGGAGATACCGCTAACAAGATTGGCACCTATACTCTGTCAGAACTTGCCCGCATTCATAATATTCCCTTTTATATTGCCGCACCCCGCTCAACCATTGATTATCAGATTCAGATGGGCTCGGCAATCGCTATCGAAGAGAGGGGTCCGGAAGAAATAAGGAAGATTGGAAAAGAGAGAATAGCTCCTGAGGGAATTAATGTATACAATCCGGCCTTTGATATAACCCCGGCTGAAAATATAACCGGAATAATCACGGAGGCAGGAATAGTTGACCCTCCCTTCAGTGTGAGGCTGGCAGAAATCCGTAAAAATTAATGAGTGTTTATCCCCTTTTTGATCCTGTTTTGCTCTAAAAGGCATAAGCTGCAAATTTTTTTTAAATAAAACTGAATTATCCAAGGAGGTAATGCTAATGGCTGTTAGAAAAGAAGACGAAGTTTATAGCTGTGGAGTCTGCGGTAATGTGGTTAAGGTTCTGGAAGTTGGTGGAGGAGAACTGATCTGCTGTAATCAGCCCATGAATCTGGAAGAAGAATAGTTCTTTTCCTGCTCTGTTCCTCGCCGGGGGCAGAGCATATTTTTTATCCTGTACCCTGGAAATAGGCCCATTTATTTTCATGTCTTGTTGTGTCTTTATAAGAGCATAAGGGTTTACCTTAGAAAATATGCTGTAATATTTTCATTATTGTTGTGCTCCGAAGGGGCATAAGGGTTTACCTGGATATTAAATATTTTTTAGAGATTTATCTGATAGCTGACAGCGATTTTTTACATACTGAAGCAAGGTTCAAATCACTGATGGTGGATTATTCAAGTTGACAGAGATAATGGCAATGTATACAGGAAAAACCGGGATGAAATTGAGGAGGATAAAGATGAAGGATCTACTGGGTGAATCTGAACAGTTGATTGAGCTATATAACGAACATTCTCGCACTGTTCGCTCCTGCCTTAAATGTTATGTTAAGGCCATGAAGCAGTATATTTCTGAAGGTTTTACTGAAGAAGTCTCAGAAATGAGAGATGATGTTAAGAAACTGGAGACTGAAGCCGATGAAGTTAGAAGAAAAATCGTCAGACTCTTAATTGAAAAGAGATTTTTAATACCCAACACCAGACGGGATTTTTTGAATCTGCTGAAATTTACCGATAAGGTTGCCGATTATTCCGAAAGCTCTCTGGATTATGTTGTGCTGCAGTCGATGGACATTACCGAAGTTGGCCAGCAAAAACTTCAGGAGATTCTTGAAATTACAGAGAGTCAGTTTGAAAAACTGGAAAAGGCCATCGGCTATGTTTTTGATGACAATCAAAAAGCTTTTGATCTGGTTAATGAGATTGGTTTGCTGGAATCCGAGATTGATAATCTGGAAAGGGAATTAATTGACAGGCTTTCCCATCGAGATGATTTGAGTTTTGGCCTGAAATCTCTTTATCGTGATTATCTAACCATGATGGCCAATATTTCCGATATAATTGAAGATGCTGCCGATGAAATTGAGCTGATCATCGCCCTTAAAAGATTATAAATGATGGAGTGATTTTTATGGCAAAAAATTATATTCTGGCAATAGATCAGGGAACCACCAGCACCAGGGCCATGATCTTCAACCGGGAAGGTCAGGTTGTGGGAAAAGCCCGGCAGGAATTACGCCAGATTTATCCCCGCTCGGGCTGGGTTGAGCATAATCCCGAAGATATCTGGAATTCCACCAGAGAGGTAATGGCTTCAGCTATTAAGGAAGCCAAAATTGAAATTAAGCAGATAGCCGGTATCGGTATCACCAACCAGCGGGAAACCGCTGTCATCTGGGACAAAAAGACCTCGGAGCCCATTTATAATGCCATTGTCTGGCAGTGCCGCAGAACAGCAGATATCTGTCAGGAGTTAAAGCAGCAGGGTTATCAGGAAATCTTTCAGCAGAAAACAGGGCTGGTTCTCGACCCCTATTTTTCGGGGACCAAAATCAAATGGCTGCTGGACAATGTAGCGAGAGCCAGGGAAAGGGCCCGTAAGGGAGAGCTTTTATTTGGCACCATCGACAGCTGGCTGATCTGGAAGCTCAGCGGGGGCAGCTGCCATATTACCGATTATACCAATGCTTCCCGGACCCTGCTCTTTAACATCCATGAGCTTGTGTGGGATCAGGAACTGCTTGATATCCTGGAAGTTCCCCGGGAGTTGCTGCCTGAAGTGCGCTCCAGCAGTGAGGTCTATACCAGCACCCGGGACAGCCTTTTTCAGGGAGAAAATATCCCAGTGGCCGGGATTGCCGGCGACCAGCAGGCTGCCACCTTTGCCCAGGCCTGCTTCAAAAAAGGCATGACCAAGACAACCTACGGCACCGGAGCCTTTATGCTGATGAATACCGGCCATAAGCCCTATATTTCCAGCAATGGCCTCCTGACCACCATCGCCTGGGGCATGGCAGATGAAATTACCTATGCCCTGGAGGGCAGTATTTTCAATGCTGGCTCGGCCATTCAGTGGCTGAGGGATGAGCTGAACCTGATTGAAGATGCCGCTGATTCTGATTATTTTGCCCGAAAAGTTGAAGATACCAACGGAGTTTATGTCGTGCCGGCCTTTACCGGTTTGGGAGCACCCCACTGGAATCCTGAAGCCCGGGGAACAATAGTCGGCATCACCCGGGCCACCACCAAAAATCACATCATCAGGGCCACTCTGGAATCGATTGCCTATCAGAGTTATGACCTCTTTCAGGCTATGAGCGATGATGCCGGGATTGAGCTTAAAGAAGTCCGGGTCGATGGAGGAGAGTTATGACCTCTTTCAGGCTATGAGCGATGATGCCGGGATTGAGCTTAAAGAAGTCCGGGTCGATGGAGGAGCTGCCAATAACAATTTTCTGCTGCAGTTTTTGGCCGGTATAAGCGGCAGCAGAGTTCAGCGGCCGATCAATACCGAAACAACAGCAGCGGGCTCGGCTTTTCTGGCCGGTCTGGCAGTCGACTTCTGGAACAGCAGGAAAGAAATTGAAAATATCCGCCGGGTTGATGTAGTCTTTCAGCCCGATATGGCAGAAAAGACCAGGCAGGAGCTCTACCGGGGCTGGACCAGAGCGATAAAAACCGTGTTAGACTGGACCAATTCCGGAAGTTAACTTTTACAGAAAATACTTGATTAAATCCTGCCGTTGCTATATAATATAATTAAGTTAAATATTTGATGGTTGAGAAAATAGAGAGAACCATTTCCTGCTCGGGGTGAACTATGTCCGGAGCAGGGGTGGTTCTCTTTTTTCTATTCTAAGGGAGGGGTTTGATGAAAGCAGAATATGATGTAATAATAATCGGCGGGGGAGTGGTCGGGACAGCCATTGCCAGGGAGTTAAGCCGCTATCAGCTTAAAATATGTCTGCTGGAGAAGGATGCAGATGTGGCTACCGGCACCTCCAAGGCCAATTCCGGCATCATTCACGCCGGTTATAACGCCGCTAAAGAAACCCTGAAAAGCAGGCTCAATATTGAATCCAATCCCCAGTTCGACCGGATAGCCAGGGATCTCAAGGTGCCCTTTCAGCGGATTGGCTCGCTGGTGGTGGCCTTTGCCAAAGAGGATATCAGCAGACTTAAAAAAGAAAAACAGGTCGGACTGGATAAGGGGATTACCGGACTGGAAATCCTGAACCAGGAGGAGCTCCGGCAGAAGGAGCCGGAAATCCATCCTGAGGCCCGGGCTGCTCTCTTGGCGCCCACCGCCGGAATTATTTCCCCCTACCTGCTGACCATTGCCCAGGCCGAAAACGCTGTTAAAAACGGCGCGGAGATCCGGCTTAAGTCCGAAGCTGTCGATATTAAATGCAAGTCCGGAGCGGTTTCAGCTGTCGTCACCCGGGATGGCAGCGAGCTCAACTCCCGGGTGATGATCAATGCTGCCGGTTTATATGCCGATGAAATTGCCGCCCTGGTGGGAGAAAACTATGAAATAACTCCCCGCAAGGGAGAATATAATCTCTTTGATAAGGAATACGGTGATCTGGTTAACCATGTTATCTTCCCCATGCCCAGCGAGGAGTCTAAGGGCATTTTAATCACCCCCACCGTCGAGGGCAATCTGCTGCTGGGCCCCAACTCCAATCCCGTGGAGGATAAAGAGGATCTGGCGGTTACCCGGGATGGCCTGGAGGAGATCTGGGAAGGAGGCAGATCACTCTATCCCGACCTGCCGGCCGATGGGGTAATAGCCTCCTTTGCCGGCTTAAGAGCCTCTTTGCCCGGTGATGACTTTAAAATTGAGGCTCTGGAGGAGCCGGTCGGTTTTATCGATGTGGCCGGGATTCAGTCCCCCGGACTTTCCTCTGCTCCGGCAATTGCCACCATGGTCCGGGATATTCTGGCTGATATTGCTCCCGCTCTGCCGGAAAAATTAGCCCTCCGGGAAGCAGATTTTGATCCGGAGTTAAAGAAACTGCCCAGCTTTCAGGACTATAAGGAGAGACTAAATAAATGGCAGGATATTTTCCTGCAAAACCCGGACTACGGCGAGATTATCTGCCGCTGTGAGCATGTTACCCGGGGTGAGATAGTGGCCGAGCTTAAAAAGGAATTCACCTCTGCTACTCTAAATGGTATCAAGCGACGGACCAGAGCGGGAGGCGGTAGATGTCAGGGAGGCTTTTGCGGTCCCCGGATAGCCGAGATAATTGCCGAAAAGCTGGGGATTTCTCCTCTGGAAGTGACCAAAAGCGGCCCGGGATCTGAAATACTCTGGGCCCGGGTTAAGGATGTTAAACCGGATCGCGATCTTGTTTATGGGTTGGGTGATAATAAATGATGAGAGAACATCAACTGGTAATCATTGGAGCCGGACCGGCCGGCCTGGCCGCTGCTCTGGAAGCTGAGAAAGCAGGCATAGAAGATATTGTGCTGCTGGAGAGGGATGAGTACCTGGGAGGAATCCTGCAGCAGTGCATCCACAATGGCTTTGGGCTGGATTATTTTGGTGAAGAATTAACCGGCCCGGAATATGCCGAGAGATTTATCGACGATGTTCGGGAAAGCAGTGTTAAAATCAGGCTCAAAACCATGGTGCTCAATATCTCCTCTGATAAGAAAATTATCGCCATCAATGAAGAGGAAGGCATGATTTTTCTTAAAGCCCAGGCCATAATTTTAGCCATGGGCTGCCGGGAGAGGACCAGGGAAGCCATTAAAATACCCGGTACCCGGCCGGCCGGGATTTTAACTGCCGGCACCGCCCAGCGCTTTATCAATATTGAAGGCTATCTCCCGGGCAAAGAGGTGGTCATACTGGGTTCCGGCGACATAGGTCTGATAATGGCCCGGAGAATGGCCCTGGAGGGAGCAAAGGTCAAGGGCGTGCTGGAGATAATGCCCTATTCCTCCGGGCTTGTGAGAAACAAAGTTCAGTGTCTCGATGATTTTGGGATACCCCTCAAACTTCAACACACTGTTGATTATATATATGGAAAACAGAGGCTGGAGGCGGTGGATCTGATCCAGGTCGATGATAATTTCAACCGCCTTCCCGAAACCAGAGAAAGGATCGAATGCGACACCCTGCTGCTTTCGGTTGGTCTGATTCCGGAAAATGAACTAAGCCGGGATATGGGCCTCAAGCTGGCCCCCGGTTCAGGAGGCCCGCTTGTCAATGAGCTCAGGGAGACCGAAATTCCCGGAGTCTATGCCTGCGGTAATGTGCTTCAGGTCCATGATCTGGTTGATTATGTCAGTGAGGAGGCCGAGGTTGCCGCCCGGGGCGCTGCCAATTTTATCAGGGATAGCCTTAAAAAGCGGGAAAAGGAAATTATCATTGAACCCGGCAGTGGCATTAATTTCGTCATTCCCCATAAAATCAGCTATCAGGATGAGAGCCGCAAGCTTATCAGACACTTCCTCCGGGTTGATGAACCCCGGGAGAACATCAAGATTGTTATCAGGGATGAGGCCGGCAGCCGGATTGCCAGCTTCGGCAGAGAAATAGTGACTCCGGGAGAGATGGAAACGGTGAAGCTGCCCGAAACTTTAATTTCCGAAGGGACCGACAGGCTGAACTTTTCAATTGAGGCAGAAGGGGTTGAGGAAAATGGAAAACAATGATATTAACGAAAATACCATTGTCTGTGTCAACTGCCCCCGGGGCTGCCGGGTTAGGGTTCAGTCTCAAAATGGTGAGATAACAAATATTACCGGTTATCAGTGTGACCTGGGAATAGATTATGCTAAAGAAGAATTTAAGAACCCCACCCGGATTCTGCCCACCACCGTTCGGGTCGAGGGAGGCGAACTCGATCTGGTTCCGGTGAAAACCGCCCGACCAATCCCCAAAGCCAGCATCGGCGAGGCCATGCGGGAGCTTGCCGGGGTCAGGGTTCAGGCTCCGGTAAAGAGAGGCCAGGTGATTATCGAAGATATCGCCGACACCGGTATTGAGGTTGTTGCCACCAGGTCAATTGCTCTTTCTCAGAAAGAGAACAACACCGGTAATAAAAAAGAAACCGGCTAGGAAAGAAATATGNTTTCTGATTTCAAATGCAGTTTTATTGGAAAACATCATCTATAATTTTCTAACTGCTTAAATTGATGGTTTTAATATAACTGTCTTAAATCGAGTGAATTTTTCACTCGATTTTTTCTTTATTATTTGATAAAATGAGAGGGAATAGATAAAATAAGAAGGAATAAAGAGACGGCAAAAATTACAGCAGGAGGGAAAAGCAGATGAACTATTTTGAACGGACTAAAATAGATGACATAGTTTATGATAATATTGCTGATTATCAGGATGTTCTGGTTATGGGCTGGGTCAGAACCATGCGGGTTACCAAGAATATTGCCTTTATTGAACTGAATGACGGCAGCACCGTACATAATCTCCAGATTGTAGTTCTTAATCCCGATGAGTTTCCCCTGGATAAAATTAATAATGGCGCCAGTATCAAGGTCAGGGGCTATCTGGAAAAGGTAGAGGGCCGGGAGCAGTCCATTGAAATGAAGGCCGAGGAGATAGAGGTGGTGGGAGAAGCCCCTACGGATTATGTTTTACAAAAAAAACGCCACACCTTTGAATTTTTGCGGGAGATAGCCCATCTCCGCCCCAGGACCAGCACCCTGGGTGTGGTCAATAGATTTCGCAGCAAGATGTCCTATGCTGTTCATAAATTTTTCCAGGAAAGAAACTTTCACTATATCCACGCTCCGATCATTACCACAGGAGATGCCGAAGGTGCAGGGGAGATGTTTCGGGTAACCACCTTTGACCCCGCTGACCCGCCCCGCCGGGACTCCGGAAAAATTGATTTTTCCCGGGATTTTTTCGGTCAAGAAACCGGCCTGACAGTCAGCGGTCAGCTTCAGGCTGAACTTTTGGCCTGTGCCCTGGGGGATGTTTATACCTTTGGTCCCACCTTCCGGGCCGAAAATTCCAATACCTCCCGCCATGCTTCCGAGTTCTGGATGATCGAGCCCGAAATGGCCTTCTGTGATCTTGATGAGATGAATGTTTTAATTGAAGATTTTATTAAATATCTTTTTCAGTTTGCCCTGGAGGAAGCTGAAGAAGAGATGAAGTTTTTCAATGACAGGATTGATGAGGATCGGATAGAGGTTTTAAAAAGTATTATCGAGTCAGATTTTGCCCATGTCAGTTATACAGAGGCCATTGATATTCTTAAAGAAAGTGAAGAAGATTTCGAGTTTCCGGTGGAATGGGGAGAAGATCTGCAGTCTGAACACGAGAGATATTTAACCGAGCAGCACTTTAAGAGACCGGTTATGGTAACCGATTATCCCAAGAAAATTAAAGCTTTTTATATGCGGGTAAACGAAGATGATAAAACTGTCCGGGCTGTTGACTGCCTGGTGCCGGAGGTAGGAGAAATAATTGGAGGCAGCCAGCGGGAAGAGCGGCTGGAAGTCCTGGAAAGAAGAATGCAGGAAGAAAACATGGATCTGGAAAAGTACGACTGGTTTCTAGATATCAGGAGATACGGTACCGTTCCCCATTCCGGGTTTGGCCTGGGTTTTGAAAGAATTCTGATGTATCTTTCCGGCATGGGAAATATCAGGGATATTATTCCCTTCCCCCGCACTCCCGGGAATGCCATGTTTTAATCCTGAACCTTTTCTAACTGTCAAAGATAGTCATTTGCTAAATAGTTAATAGCTATCTGCCAATCTGATTTTTCAGGATCGGGCCTCCCTGACTGCTTTATTCCGGGGCCCGGTCTTTTTTAGTTTCTCTTAATCCCCGGCAATATTTTTCTCCGGGGTTAATTTTTTTATTCTCTCCAGATAATCTTCCATCTTAAATTTCCTCTCAAGCCCCCTGCGGTTCATATATCTGACCTTACCATAAATTGGCCTCTCCTGCCAGGCCCTGTCGTGTTTGCCAAAGCACCAGGCAACTCCAGCATAACTGTTGGGATCCCTGCCATCCAGAGCATACCTGTTATTGAGATATAAAGCTGTGGTAAAAGCCACCTCCGGTCCGGCTGACCATTCCAGAATTTTTTTACCCCAGTACATCCTCATGTAGTTATGCATATTGCCGGTATAGATCAGCTCCAGCTGAGCAGCATTCCAGTATTTATCATGGGTCTCAGCTTGTTCAAATTCTTCAGGGGAATAGTCGTAATCTCTCTCATCCTGGCTGTGCTCCTTTAAGGTGGTTGTTGCCCATTCCGGCAGACAGTCAGGAAATTTATTATAATCATGATTATAATAAATAAAATTATGACTGAGCTCCCGGCGGACAATTAGCTCTTCCAGAAATTCCTCTTTAACCTCCTGCCGGGAGCTGCTGTTAATCACTTCCAGAGCAATTTCCCGGGGAGAGATGTTGCCAAAATGAAGATAGGGGCTCAGACCGGACTGAATATTGAGATCCGGATCATTGCTCTTATCATACTGCTTCAAACCTTTGCTTGTAAAACTCTCCAGCTGCTTTTTAGCAGCTGCATAACCCCCTTTAATAGATACCCTTAATTCTGGAGTCACTGCAGGTATGTTTAAAGATGCCAGAAATTTATCCCTGCAGGAAAAATTATCTGGTATCCTGGTATATTTTTTTCCGCTGTGATTCAGCTCAGGAAATTCCCATATTTTCAGAAATTTATCTCTGAAAGAATTAATTTTCTTCCGGATGGTATAGGCGGCATATTCCTCTTTTTGAGATGCTGTTTCCACTGGAACTACAGTATTGCTGGCAATCTCTATGACTGCTGTTCTGGCAATTTCCCCCAGTTCTTTTCTCCAGTTTCTCGGCTCCTGTAAAAAACCCTGGTCTGTGAGTATCAGGCTAGCTTTTTCAGAAATCCTTTTAAAAAATTCATTTCTCTTCCCGACCTCCACCTGTACGGCAGCTCCAGCGGCCTGTAATTCTTCGAGAGTTTCCCTGATTCCCTCATACATGAAATTAAAATGCCTGAAATTTGACCCGGGATAATCGGGCATAAAAAGAAAGGCCACAACCAGAGGTTTGTCCAGCCTGTTGGCCAGTTTCCCTGCCAGAGATAGAGCTTTATTATCACTCACCCTCTGGGAGCCCTGCAGCCAGTAGAGCATATAATCTTTATCGCTGTTAACGGGATTGGAATTAAGACAGCTGTAGTGCTCGCCGGAAATATCAAGCTCCCCCAGCAAATTTTCAGTTGAAATATTTTTAATGGTTGCCATCCGCTGATTCACCTCTTCTCTGAATTATTTTTAAATTTTCTCACTTCCGGAATATAGTTAGCTCTAAGAGATATAAACTTATCAAAAGAAGTTAGTTTTTTACTTGCTGTTAAGACAATTACATTATATAATAAATTTGTACATTAAAGTTAAATTTCCTTTATTCTCACTATTAAAAGGAGGTTAAATTAATTATGTTAAATGAAGAAATTCAGGAAAAATTAAATCAACAGGTCAACAATGAATTATATGCTGCTTACATTTACCAGGCCATGGGTGCTCAGTTTGAAGCTGAAAGTCTGGAGGGCTTTGCCAGCTGGATGGACCTGCAGACTCAGGAAGAGCTGGAGCACGCCCGAAAAATTTACGACTACATTAATGAAAGAGGAGGAAGGGTTGAGCTGAGGGCCATTGCCGAACCCCCCAAAGATTTTGGCACCCCTCTCGAGGCCTTTCAGGCTGCCCTGGAGCATGAAGAAATGGTAACCGGTAAAATCAATGAACTGGTGAGCCTGGCCAGAAAGCATGATGATTATGCCACCGAATCCTTCCTGCAGTGGTTTGTAGATGAACAGGTGGAGGAAGAGGACTCGGTTAATGCCATAATTGATAAATTAGAGATGATTGGAGGCGCCAGCTCAGGAATATATATTTTAAATAACGAGCTGGGGAGAAGACAGTAAAGAAATATAAGGGGCGGGCACTTTGCCCGCCTTTTTCTCTCTCAACTCAGCACTGAAATACTTGATAATTGCTTGAAATATAAGCAATAATCAGGTATAATTGATATAGGAATAAAATAAAAAATCATCAAATATATTATACCTTATATATTTTATCCGATAATTTCTCAATTTTTCCTGAAGTTTCATCTGCTGGTCTTTTTTATTAATCCAGAACATCTTAAGGTGATAAGATGCTGCTCATCGACAATATTTCAGAAATCTATACCGGCGGTAGTTCCTCTCCAGCCTACCGGGGAGGCTATATTTTATTGGAGGAAGACATTATCACCGCCATCGGCAGCACTGATAGTCAGGATTATATTAAATATAAAGAAAATGATACAATAGAAAGCTACAATGCCGATAACATGATTGCTCTGCCCGGACTTATTAATACCCACTGTCACGCTGGCATGAGTATTTTGAGGGGTTATGCCGATGACATGGAGCTGATGAGCTGGCTTCAGAATAAAATCTGGCCCTTTGAAAGCAGAATGGGCGACGAAGACATTTACTGGGGAACTATGCTGGCCATAGCTGAAATGCTTCAGAATGGAATTACCACCTTTCATGATATGTATTTTGCTGTCAAAAGGATAGCCGGGGCAGTGGAAGAAACCGGTATCAGAGCAGTTATCGGTCTGGGGCTGATAGAGGCCAGTGATGGAGAAGAGGGGCTTCAGCAGACGAGAAATTTTATAAATAATTACCAGAATACAGCTGAAGGCAGAATTACAACCAACATTGCTCCTCATTCTCCCTATACCTGCAGCAGGGATTATCTTCTCAAAATAATTGATCTGGCAGTCCAATTAAATTCCTTTATTCACATCCATGTGGCAGAAACAGCCGGGGAAGTTGAAAATATTAAAGCTGATTCAGGAATCTCACCGGTGGAGTATCTGGATGAAACTGGACTTTTTCAGATTCCGGTTCTGGCAGCTCACTGTGTTCATCTGGAGCCTTCCGATATAACCCTGCTGGCTGAAAATAATGTCTCTGTTTCTCATAATCCAGCCAGCAATATGAAACTTGGCAGCGGAATTGCTCCGATTAGTTCAATGCTGGAAAGCGGTGTCAATATCAGTCTGGGAACTGATGGAGCGGCCAGTAATAATGCTCTTGATTTAATTCAAGATGCCAGACTGGCTTCCTACCTGCAGAAGGCAATAAATCACGACCCCCGCAAACTGGACCTCTATCAAATATTACAACTGGTAACTGTTAATGGCGCCCGGGCTTTAGGATTAACAAAGACAGGACAGCTGAAAGAGGGATATCAGGCTGATATTATTCTAGTAGACAGCAGTTCCAGTCCTAATTTTTACCCTGGATTTAATCATCTTTCAAATTTATTTTACGCTGGAAGCGGAGAAGATGTTAAAACTGTATTTGTCGCCGGAGATAAGCTGGTAGAAAACAATAAACTGCTGACCATTGATCTGGAACGGGTATATCATGAAGTTGAGAAGAGAGCTGACAGACTGGCCTGACTTCATAAACAAATAAATTAATCATTTTTCTTTAATTTATTTCTCCCGTGATAATAGAATTTTTCAGGAAGGGAGATGAATATTATGCAAAATATTGAATGCTGGCAGTGCGGCAAAGAAATTAAAAACGATAATATACTGGGCGTTGGAACCTTTAATAAGGATATCGGACGGCTTTATGGTAAGGGGTTCATTTCCTTTAAATGCGAATGCTGTGATGAAATCCGCTATCAAATCCTGAATAAAGACAATCCCATGTTGAGAGACCGGGAAATTTTTGATCGCAGTATCCCTGCTGAAATGATTAAAGGAGAGAAAATTGACATCAATCAGGTTATTGATTTCCATGGAAAATTAAAATCCATTGAAAATATCGGCAACTTTTTACGCCGCTGCGGTACAGCTGAACCTGAAGATGATAGTTTTCTCAACAAGCCCCTCCATCAGAATAATGATATAATTGAATTATTCGAGTTCCTGAATAAGGAGAATAAACAGCGGGCTATGATAGTGACTCTGGATCAGGACCGTTTTCTCCGCAGCTGGAAAATGATGGGAGTAGGAACCGGACAGAAGATAAACTTTGAACCACGTGTGGTTTTCGGCCCGGCCATGCAGCTCAAATGCAAAGCACTGGTTTATCTCATTGATAATTTCATGCGGGAACAGGAAAAAAAGCCCAACCATCAGGATATTGTCCACGTTAAACGTCTGATCAAGGCCGCCAAAATCCTGGGGGTTGAATTTAAGGACCGATTGGTGGTAGAAGGTGACGATTTTTACAGTTTCAAAAAACTAAATTTAATTTAGCGGGAATGGTGATTCTTAATGTTAAAAAAAAGTCGAACAATTCCTCTAATTATTGGGGGAATTGTTCTTTTATTGTTAATAATTATGGCTGCCGGCAGCAGGTTTTTTACCGACCTCTACTGGTTTTCTGAACTTGGCTTTAGAAATGCCTATCTGATAAGAGTTTTTGCCCAGCTTATTATACGGGTATCTGTTGGTCTGATAATATTTGCTTTCTTTTATTTAAATTTACGTTATACTCGCCAGGAACTTCTCTATTTAATTAATCTTTCCGAGGATCAGCAGGTAAGTTCGATTTTTCAGAACCGCAGGCCTCCGCTGCTGGACTGGCTCAACGCCCGCCGGTTAAATTATATTTTTGTCGCAGTCAGTGTCTTTCTGGGGTTGATATTTTCAACAGTTGGTGCAGCTAACTGGGAAACTATCCTGAAGTTCATCAATCAGGTTCCGACCGGAGAGGTCGACCCCATATTCGGTAATGATATTTCGTTTTATTTATTTACCCTGCCGGTCTGGGAAATTATCAGAGAAATAGCTGTGGTTATTATTATCTTTGCCCTGCTGCTGGTTGGGGTTATCTATCTGCTGGGCTCGGGCATCAGCTCCCTGGATGACTTAAAATTTAAGCTTTCCCGCAAGGTCAAAAATCACTTAAGCCTGCTGCTGATACTTTATCTTTTGACCAAAATCTTTGATTACCGCCTGCAGATGTATCAGCTGCTTTATTCTCAGAGAGGTGTGGCCCTGGGAGCCAGTTTTACCGATATTAATGCTACCCTGCCGGGTTTGAGAATTCTGATGGTGGTGGTGGCAGCGGTGATTGCCCTGGTTATTTACAGTCTCTACAGCAGAAAATATCAGCTGGTTCTGGGAGCTGTGGGTATCTGGGTTATTGCTTCCCTGCTGTTAACCGGAGTTTATCCTCAATTCGTCCAGCGTTTTC
>SL_8KL_010_SEDDRAFT_10002954_pt1 | contig 14137 bp, 14 predicted proteins | sample SodLakKL_010_SED_4_FD_11160 | JGI IMG/M metagenome (IMG submission 11160) | reverse complement strand
CAAAACTGTTGAACATACACAGAGCTACTTTATATCGAAAGATACAGAAATATGGAATTCAAGCCTAAAGGTTTTGCAGGCTTTTAATTTAACTAAAACATCCTTACCGTGTAGCGAACATGCAACGTGTCGCTTATATGCTACACGCCCCTCCAGGCTATTAGGTGTACTTAGAAAAAGTTTAACCCTTAATTTTGTTGCATTTGCGCAACAAGGAGGCGTGGCTTACTTTTATGCAAGCATTAGCATAAATCATAATAAGCCCCTCTTCTTATCAAACCACTCTATATTCCTCATAATTACGCCTTAATCATTCCCGAACTTTGTTTATTAAAAGCGCCTTTTAATACCTGGCACAACTTTTGCTATATATAGTCTGTGACTATGCTTAAAAATTATTCAATAGTTGAAAGGGGGTATTGAGTAAGAAACTACTGTAAGAATCTCATTTAACACTAAATTTTTTAAGGGGGAATTAAACCTTGAGTAAGAAAAATTGGCTAGTTTTGTTTGCAGCTGTTGTTTTGGCAGTTTTTTCGGTTTCAATGTTTGTCGGATGTGAAGTTGAAGATGATGAAGTAGCAGAAAATGGTAACGGCAATGATGCAGTATATGAGGAAGAATATCATTTAGAAATAGCCACTACCTGGCCCAGTGGCATTTTGCTGCATGAAATGGCGGAAATGTGGGCCGAATATGCAGAAGAAATGAGCGGCGGCAGGTTGAGCATTGAAGTCCACCCTGCCGGAGCCATTGTTGGGGCAATGGAAGTGCTGGATGCCACCCAGGCCGGTACTATCGACGGTTACCATTCCTGGTCCGGTTACTGGGAAGGCGACCATCCCTCACAAAACTTTTTTGCCTCCATTCCCATGGCTTTTGAAACCCATGCTCACATTCTGTGGATGTATGACCGCGGCTTAGACTATCAGAACCAGGTTTACCAGGAGGAAATGGGCTATAACGTCAAAGCATTCCTTTGCGGAGCAACCCACCCCGAGATTGGCGCACACTCCAACGTGCCGCTGGCGGAACTGGAAGACTGGATTGGTGTTACTCACAGGGTGCCCGGCTGGATGGCCCAAATCCTTGACGACATGGGTGTTGCAGTGGCTGTTATGCCGGGTGGAGACGTTTACCCCGCCCTGGAAACCGGCGAAATTGATTCCGGAGAATTCAGCTCGCCCATCGTAAACCATACCTTAGGATTCCACGAAGTAACCGACTATTTTACCGGCCCCGGAATCCATCAGCCCACCTGCTTGTTTGAACTGGTCTTGAACAAGGATGTCTGGGACGGCCTGCCCCCCGATCTGCAGGCAATCATCGAAACTGCCACCTACAAAGTAACTAATGAAGCATGGACAACCGACGTAGTAGAAGGATATAAGGTGCTGCAGGAATGGCAAGATGTACATGGCAACGAGCCTGTATATGTTAGCGATGAAGCCCAGCTCGAATTCCGTGAACATGCCTGGGAATTTATCGACCAGGAAGTTGCCGGCGATCCCGTTTCTGAAGAAATCTGGAACGATGCAAGACAATTTTTCCTGGAATTCATCGAATACGACGAGTTTATGAACCCGCACCGTGAAATTCCCGAACAGTTTCAGCTTGATGATGAAGAAAGACTGCGTAGAGAATAATCTAGAGTTATAGGACCGGAAGAGCCACCCGGCAGCTGCAAACAAAACGGTGGCCGGGTGGCTCTTTCCTGTTTATTAACTATCATGAGGAAGAGGTGATTCGATGAGCTCTCTTCATAACACAATCAGGGTTATAGAAAAAATAAACGCCTGGGCTATACATCTCGTAAAATGGCTGGTTCCGGTTTTAATATTAACCCTGGTTTATGAAGTAATTATGAGATACGGTATGGGCAGACCTACGCTGTGGAGTTATGATGTTACTTATATGCTTTGTAGCATTTTCCTGGCTATAGGAATGGCTTACACCTTAAAGGAAGGTGGCCATGTCAACATTGATATTATATTAGAAAAATTAAGCATTAAGCAGAGAGCTATTTTGCAAGCAGTATTTTACGTAATCCTGTTTTTCCCCCTGTGGGGGTTAATTACTTATTTCTTTGCCTCCTATGTTGTTGACTCCTGGATTAGCCTGTCAGTTGCAAGGGTTGGTACCTGGAGACCCCCTATCTATCCTTTTAACACCTGGATCTGGATAGGCTCATTACTACTTTTTCTCCAGGGTATTGCTGAATTGCTTAAGTATATCTACATGGCTAAAACGGGAAGAGATGATTATATAGACCCCAGTGAAGAAGAAAAAATCCAGGAAGAGATCGCAGAAAAAGAAAAAATACTGGAAGATGTGACTGCCGATGCTTGAAATTTTTAGAAACAGATACAGGCAAGTCCGATACAAGGAGGTTAAGCATATATGCCCGTTGAAACAGTGATTTTATTAATGCTGGTGACCCTGATCTTTTTTATCGTTTTAGGGCACCCGATCGGTTTCGTCCTGGGCGGAGTAGCCACAATTTTTGGATTGGCTTTCCTGGGCACTTCAGCCATCGACATATTCTTTTTAAGGTTAATCGGCGTATACCAGGATTATATCCTTATCGCAATACCCCTCTTTGTTTTCATGGGGATCATAATCGAACAATCCGGTATATCTCACCGTCTTTATGAAGCCCTAAGAGTAATCATGGGCCGTATGGGCGGAGGTTTGGCGATTACCGCTGTTTTAACCAGCACGGTTTTTGCCGCAGCAACCGGAGTGGTTGGGGCAGCAATTGTGACCATGGGCATTCTAGCCCTGCCTTCCATGGTTAAATATAAGTATGATTACGGTATCGCAACAGGTTCTATCTGTGCCGGTGGGACCCTCGGTATATTAATCCCGCCCAGTATTCTAATCCTGGTCTATGGCCCTACCGCAGGTTTATCTGTGGGCGCTTTGTTTTCAGCTGCTATTGTTCCAGGTTTAATACTCTCAGCTATCTACATGATTTACATCGGGATAAGATGCAAACTGCGTCCTGCTGACGGGCCTGGACTGGATCCAGAGGAAGTCAGCCAGTACACATTTTCCAACAAGGTAACTTTATTCCTGACTTCTGTTTTACCGGTAGTTGCACTAATCGTCGCAGTTCTAGGTTCAATTATCACCGGGATGGCTCACCCAACAGAAGCAGCAGCCGTCGGCGCTTTATTTGCGGTTATCCTGGCTGCTTTTTACAAACGATTTAACCTGCATAACTTAAAAGAAGCTGCTTTCCGAACTGTTAAGACCAGCTGTATGATTTACATGGTCCTGATCGGTGCCGGCTTTTTCACCGGAGTATTCATGCGCTTAGGCGGAGGCCGGGTAGTAACAGAACTGGTTACCGGCTTGCCTTTTCCCGATTGGGGTATCCTTTTGGTGATGTGGGTCGTAATTTTTATAATGGGTATGTTTATCGACTGGATTGGAGTAGTCATGATCGCAGTTCCCTTGTTTACCCCAATTGCCGCCGAACTGGGTTTTCCACCAATTTGGTTCGCCATGATGAATATCGTGCTGATGCAGACTTCTTTCATGACTCCGCCATTTGCTTACGCTATATTCTACGTTAAAGGCATCGCACCACCGGAAATCAAGACCTGGGACATTTACCGTGGCATTGTGCCTTTTGTTTTCATCGTGCTTTTTGTCCTGCTATTGCTTGGTATTTTCCCGGAAATTCTCATGTTCCTGCCCAGGGCGTTTGGACTGATCTATTAAAAGTATAAAAATGCAATTAATTCGATACGTATGAAGGAGGAATAAATAATGAGCACAACACTAATTACCGGGGGCTCGGGATTCCTGGGCAATTACCTGGCCAAAGACTTAGTCAATCAAGGCGAAAAAGTAGTAATGATGTACTCTTCCAACCCCAATTTGCTGCCGTACGTAGAAGAGATTGAAGACAAGGTAGAAAAGGTCAGGGGAGATTTAAGCAGCTGGACCGATATTTTTGACATAATTAAGAAATACAATGTCTCCAAAGTTTACCATTCCGGTGCATTTCTCTCTCATAAAGCAGAAGGAGATCCGGTCAAGGCTTTCCAGGTTAACCTGCTTGGCACCTGGTACATCCTGGAAGCAGCCCGGCTGTTTGATATAAAACAGGTTATTTTTGTCAGCACAATTGCATCTTTCGGCGATCATATCACTGATCCTGTAAGCAACTTCGCCCCTCAACTGCCTCACACCATGTACGGGGTAACCAAGGTTTCTTCTGAAAGGCTCGGGGAATATTACAGGCGTAAGTTTAATATTGATTTTCGCGGCGTAAGGTTCCCCTCGGTAATCGGCCCGGGCAGAGGCCCGGGAGGAGTATCTGCCTACTCAACCCTAATTGTCGAAAAACCGGCCCTGGGTGAAGAATATAACGCTTTTGTAGAACCCAGGAACTGCATGCCTTTATTATATATTGACGACGCCATCAAAGCGCTGACCATGATTTCTGAAGCGCCGGAAGAAATGCTAAACTGCCGGATGTATAACATCCAAGGATTTTCTCCTACTGCAGGAGAAATGGTAGAAGAAATTAAGAAAAACCTGCCCGATGCCAAAATCAATTTTAAACCGGAAGAAGCAATGGTAAAAATTGTAGACAGCTGGCCCAACGAGCTCGATGATTCTGAAGCTAAAAAAGATTGGGGCTGGAAAGCCGATTTTGAAATGGAAGAAGCAATCAAAGACTTTATCACCAAGGTGAGGGAATTTAACAAGGTAAATGCATAAATATATTTTGGAGGTGTAAAAGCAACATGGCCAACAAAAACGTTGACTTCCATGTAACCGGCGATCAGAACGTAACCTATAAAAAAGCCGGTAAACGACGCTTGTTTACCAACCCTGATGCTGATGAAGCAAGAGAATTTTTTCACGCAAAATCCAGGCGTATGGTAGACAAAACCACGACGGTCAAGGAAGCAGTATCAAAGTACATTCAAAACGGGGACTACTTTGCGGCGGGAGGTTTCGGCAGTAACCGGATCCCGGCAGCCGTCCTCCACGAAATGGTCAAGCAAAAGAAGAAAAACCTTGGATTTGCAGGGCACACTTCGACACACGACATGCAGATTCTAATTGCCGGAAACTGCCTGGATCGCTGTGATGCAGCCTATATCGTAGGATTAGAAGCCCGCGGCCTTTCAAAAATTTCTCGTAAGGCCTTTGAAACCGGGGCAATTGAAGCAACAGAATGGAGCAACGCCACCCTGGCCTGGAGATATAAAGCTGCAGCCATGGGCTTATCATTTTTACCGGCCCGCTCAACCCTGGGGACAGATACCCTAAAATACAGCGCAGCTGTCGAAATGCCCTGTCCTTATACCGGGAAAAAATATGCAGCTGTACCGGCATTATACCCCGACGTAGCAGCAATCCACGTTCATCGCAGCGATATTTATGGAAACTGTCAAATCCAGGGAATAGCAGTTTCCGACCTTGACCTGGCCAGGGCAGCCAAGAGGTTAATTATTACAACGGAACAAATAATTCATAACGAAGATATTCGCCGAGCACCTCACAGCACGGTAATTCCATATTACCTTGTCGATGCAGTGATAGAGGTTCCTTACGGAGCCTACCCGTCTAATATGGCTTATGAATATTTTACCGATGAAGATCACTTGATGGAATGGCTTAAAGCGGAAAAAGACGAAGAAGAACTCAAGAAATTCCTTGATAAAAACATTTATAACTGTGAAAACCACTGGGATTACCTGGAAGCAAATGGAGGATTGGAGCGCATGAACCAGCTGCGCACCCAGGAAAACCTTACTGACCGCAGGTAACTATCCCAAATTTATAGGGTAAAGGAGTGCAATTACATGAACAGCTATAACGGTATGGAGTTAATGATTTGCCTGGCTTCAAGATACTTAGGTGATGACGGCACTGTAGTTGTGGGCACCGGAGCACCCTGTGCCGCAGCTATGCTGGCACAAAAAACCAGGGCGCCCAAACTGATGATCATGTTTGAGGCCGGCGGTGTAGGCCCTCTGCTACCTTCAATGCCTATATCAGTCGGCGATTCAAGAACCTATTACAAAGGACTGGTTTCAACCAGTATGCCGGAAATTATGGAAACCTGTCAGCGGGGTATGGTCGACTATACCTTCCTGGGTGGAGCACAAATAGATATGTACGGCAACATTAACTCCACCCATATTGGTGACTACGAAACTCCCAAAGTGCGGTTCCCGGGAAGCGGGGGAGCTAACGATCTAGCTTCACTTTGCTGGCGGACCATGATGATTACTCCCCAGGATAAAAACCGCTTTACCAACGATATAAACTTTATCACCTCACCTGGATATTTAACCGGTAAAGGCGCCCGGGAAGCAGCCGGACTTCCTCCCGGATGCGGCCCTTACAAAATTATTACTGACTTAGCAGTTTTAGGTTTTGACGAAGAAACTTGCCGGATGCAGGTGGAGTTAATCCATCTGGGAGTAACTCGCGAACAAATTATTGAAAATACCGGTTTTGAACTTTTGTGGGCTGACGAAGTGTTAGAAAGTGCCCCACCATCCGAGGTGGAACTGGAAATACTTAGGAACGAGGTAGACCCCAGGCGTTATATAATTGGCCGTGGATAAGCATTCTTAAAGGTGTGAGTAAAGATGGAGGGCCACAAAGAAATCAGAGATGAAAAACAAGAGGTGGTCGAAAGCTTTAAGCTGTGTGCCCCTTTATTTAAAAAGCTGTTAACCGATGATATAAGCATAGCCATCGTGGAAAGAGATACGCGTAAAACCTTGTTTTATCAGCCGGGAGATACTATCGACCACGGCATCAGGGAAGGCGATCTCTGTCCCGAAAAATCGGTAGTGATTGAAACAGCACAAACAGTGGGAAAATAAGCAAAAAAGCAGGTAGTGAAACTTTTGGTTTCCCGTACTTTAGCCAGGGTTTACCTATATATGATAGCAATGGAAATGTAATTGCCGGAATAGCGTTAAGCAAATCTCTTGAAAAATATCAAAAACTAATGGATGCAGTGGATGAATTAAAAAAAGCAGTTGATATTGTAGGAGAAAGTTCTCACAACTTAGCCGCAAATTCTGAAGAACTACTGACAATATCGGAAGAACTAAGTTCAGCATCAGAAAAAACAATATCTAAAGCCAGCGAAACAGGTGATGTCTTAAAAATGATCGAGAAAGTTACGGGACAAATCAAACTCCTCGGCCTCAACGCATCAATCGAGGCAGCCAGACTGGGTGAACAAGGCAGAGGTTTTAACGTCGTAGCCAACGAAATCCAAAAACTGGCCCAAAACAGCGTAGATTCATTAAAGCAAATCGACGAAATACTGGGCGAACTACCGGAAACAACAAAGGTAATGAACCAAAACATCGAGAACATTAGAGAAGTAGGCAGTAAACACGCAGAAGACGCAGCCGATGTGGATGCAATGATCCAGAAGCTGACAAATATGTCCGGGGAACTTACTTCTCTAGCCGAGGAATTGTAATTCATAAAAAGCCGGTGCATGGATGTTTTATATCCTGCGCCGGCTTTTATGATCCTAACTTTTTAACTACTTCTTCTTTTTATTATTATCCTGTGATCATAATTCTAATCCAGGGCTTCGCTCATGATTTCCTTAACTTCTTCCAAACATAACACTTTCGGGTTGTTGCCCATCAGCCTGTTTACATTCATCGCCGCTTCCGCTAAATCGGGCACATCTTCTTTTTTCACTCCGAACTGGCTGAGTTTTTGAGGGATGCCGATATCTTGAGAAAGCTCGAACACAGCTTTACAGGAAAGCTGGGCCTGTTCACGCAGGGTTTTTCCTTCAGTATTTTCTCCCATTAACTTAGCTATCTGGGCAAACTTTTCCAGGTCGCCAACCAGGTTACATTTCATCACATATGGAAGCAGCAGCGCATTGGTAACTCCGTGGGTCATGCCAAATTTCCCGCCCAGCGGATAAGCAATCGCATGCACAGCGCCCACCCCGGCATTGGCCAGGGAAATCCCCGCAAAAACACTGCCCAGGGCCATATTTTCTCTTGCCCTGTGACCGCTGCCATATGCCACTGCTTTTCTAAGGTTGGCGCTGATCAATTCAACCGCTTTCAGAGCGTAAATATCTGTTTGCGGCGAAGCTTTGGGTGCGGTAAACGATTCAATGGCATGGGTTAAAGCGTCCATCCCGGTAGCAGCGGTTATTGCCTGTGGAAGGGTAAGGGTAAGCTTGGAATCCACTATCGCTACCTCGGGCAATAAATGCCTGCTCACCACCCCTTTTTTAAGCTGTGCTTTTTTGTCGGTTATAATCGCGTTTTTTGTAACTTCTGAACCGGTCCCGGAAGTTGTGGGGATCAAGGCTTTGGGGATCCCTTTATTAGGGATCATCTCAATCCCGGCATAATCAAGGATACTTCCATCATTGGTAGCCAGTACCGACACCGCTTTGGCCACATCAAGGGGACTACCGCCACCAAGACCGATTATAAAGTCACAATCCTGCTCTTTAAACTTTTCCATGCATAAATGAACATTTTCCACACTTGGTTCCGCTTCCGTTTCAAAAAACTCAACCGTTTCTGCTCCGGCTTCTTTGATTTGTTCTTTAACCGGTTCAACCAAACCGGCTGATGAAACCCCGTGATCAGAAACTAAAAATACTCTTTTCGGGCTAAAGTATTTCAGCTCACCCGAAAGGTTCTCTAACGCTCCACTGCCAAAGTAACATACTCCCGGTAGAATAAAGGGATTTACCATATCATTTGCCTCCCAGTCACATAAGTTTTAAGATTTCATCCAGCTTAACCCTAATTCTGCCAGTTTTCCATCAGTAGGGTTACCCTTAGAGTCATACCCAGCCATCTGGTAATAGGTATCAAGGGCCTGCATAAATTTCTCCGGATCTATTTTCCCGCTGCCTGCCTGGGGACCGGAAGCAATGTCCTGATACATTTTTTTCGGTAAAGTATCATCTTCCCTGGTAAATCCTTCACGGCTGTTAAATTGCCGCATCATTACCGAAACCCTTTCCCCGGCTTTGAACAATTCCCACAGGCTGGTATCCCAACCGGTTGCCGCTTTAACCAGGTTTAAGAGTCTATCCAGGGGAATCATGCTGCGGGAGATATAACCAAAAACACATACTCCCAGGCAGTCATACATCATGGTTAATAAATGAGTGTAGTAATGCAAGCGTACCTTTTCTTCGGAAAGGTCGGCTGCCGGAACAGCATCGATAATGCCAAGCGGCTCAATGGTCTTAAGGGTTTGTGAATCTTTTTCTTTATATAGACTATCATGCTGGGCAACCCAGTGATCGGCCCCGTGGGCGGACAAAGCATACTGAAAACCCACCCCGGTTTTTACACGGGGGTCGTGAGCGGGCAGTTCCTGCCTCCTTTTACCTGCAGCAAAACATCTTCAGCATCCTTCCCCAGCTCTTCGGCCAAAGCTTTTGACCCAAGAGCCAGCTTTGCTCCAAAACCTTCCTTAAAGGCTGTTTCTTTAATCAGGGGCAAAAGAACTTCCTTGTTGCCAAAATTAAGCTCATACCCTCCCGTATCTTCGATGGTGATAATTCCTTTCTCATAGCATTCCATGGCAAATGAAAGGGTCATCCCAAAAGAAATAGTATCGATGGTATAGCGATTGCAGAGTTCATTCCCTTTGGCTACTATTTCTAAATCGCCTATACCCAGGTTCGAACCGATACAGACCAAAGTTTCATATTCAGGTCCGCCCAGCCTTGGATCAATCTTTATATTTTCACTTTCCGACTTTACTACCCTTTTGCACCTGATGGGGCAGGAATAACATCCCTTTCTTCTGATCAATATCTTCTCCATGCTATCAGCGCCAATATTTTCAGCATGCTCAAATACATTGTCCTGCCAGTTTTTGGTGGGCAAAGCCCCTCCGGCGTTTTGGACCATAACACCTCCGGCCGTGCCGTTTTTGAACAAACCATAAGCAAGCGGGTGGTCTTCCAAATTGGAAGAAACCCAGCGGGTTAAATCTTTAGCCACCTGTTCGTCATAACAACTAACTTTCCCGCTACCCCGGGCAACCACGGCTTTCAAGTTTTTTGATCCCATTACCGCTCCCAGGCCGTTTCGTCCATTGAAGTGAGCCAATTCGTTTGTGATATTACCAAAAGAAACCTGGTTTTCACCGCCTGGTCCAATCTGGGCAATTTTTGCTTTCTTTCCTTCCTTTTCTTTCAAATACTCCTGGCTGTAAAGTGTGTCCTGACCCCATATATCAGAAGCATCTTTTATTGAATACTCCCCGTCGCTAATCAGCAGGTAAACCGGTTTTTCAGAACGGCCTTTAATAATCACCGCATCGAAACCTGCTTTTTTCAACTCGGGGCCCCAAAAACCACCGGCTTCTGACTTGCCAATCGCCCCCGTTAAAGGCGACTTTGCGCTGACNGTATAGCGGGGGACGGCAGGGGCGGNAGTGCCGGCTAAGAGGCCTGCAGAAAATATGAGTGCATTGTCGGGGCCCAGCGGATCGCACCCGGGAGGAATTTCTTTATAGGCGTAGTAATTGCCAGGGCCTGCTCCTCCCATATATTTCCGGTAAAAGTTATGATCAGGAGTTTCCACATTAAAAGAAGCGCGGTCAAGATCTACATGCAAAACTTTACCCTGGTATCCGTAAGGCATTTTAACCATCCTTCCCTTTATTCATTTTCAAATGCTGATCTAATTGTTTATATAATTTTAAACACTTAGCATTTGTAAGTAGTTAAAAGCTGTAATTCTCACCCGGTTGTAAAATTATAACTCGACTATTAGTCTTTTGCTCCACTTTTTCTTTAAACTTTTCCGGATCCAATTAAATTAATTCCCGCTTAACCTCCTCCAAAGAGGGGGTATAATTCCACTACGGCGCCATCATTTAGCTTATAGCTTCTGTCTTTAATTAGCTCGCCGTCCACAAGGACCACCTCTGCCTGCCCGTAATTCATCCCCAGGGAAGATAAAAGTTTTGCCACAGTCATTTCCTCCCGGTGCTCAACTTCGATCACCTCTTTTTTCCCAGGTGAAAAATCTTTGAGAACACTTTTAAATATCACTTTGATCACTGGTTTTACCCTCGCTATTCTTGATCTATACCAGCAATAACCCGGGCAAGCTTCATTTTTTCTTCAAGATTCCCCTGGCGCTGAATCATGATTCGCTGAGCCTGGGGGGAACCGGCTCCATGCATAGATTCAGCCCGGTAGCTAACCGCCGCGGTACCCAGGGTAATTTCGGGACACAATGATAATTATTGCTTTGGCCAGAGTTGCTGCTCCAGACAAACCTCACCATTTTTCACAACGAGGAGACCCTGCAAAAGAGGAACCCCGAAAGGGCCTGCTATTTTACTCCGGCAGTTCAACAAGCTTAATATCAGGGATATTCTTAAAATGCCGGTCGTAGGTGTAAATGGAGGCACTATTATTAATCGCTATGGCGGCAATTAAACAGTCTGTAATCGGTACGGTAATTCCTTTTCTTCTCAGTTGATAGGATAGGCGACCGGTTAACTTCCAGTCGGCAAAATCAGCCTCGATGAAGGGAACACCACCGATGCTATTATTAAGTGCATCAAAATCTTGTTCTGTTCTGGCCCCCTGCAGCAGCTCTGAAACCACCGGACCCACCATATACAGGTTTTTTTCAACCAGGGCGCTGTCAATTTTTTCAACCAACCCCGGTGTGTTCTTTAAATATTCGATCCAGACAGATGTATCAACAATTATTTTCATTATTCGTTTAACTCCGCATCCCGGATATTTTTTATGGCTTCTTCATCTATTGATACATTCCCTTTTAGATCCATAAAAGCTTTTAATTTTTTTTGACGAACCGCTTCTTCGAGCGCTTTTTCCACAGCTTTGGACCGGTTACCTGTACTGTACAGGCTTTCTACTTCTTTAACCAGTTGCTCGGGCAGATTTAAGGTCGTCCGCATATGCATCACCTTCTTCATACAAATTATACATCAATATATTATGATTTTCAAGGTGCAGGAACATAAATTTCGGAACACAATGATAATTATTGCTATCAAACATGCTACCAGACAATATATTCCGGGTAATCCAGATTTACTTTAAGATCTTCTACACAACAATTTAATCTATCCGCTTCTTTCCTTACTTGATGCTTTAAAAAGAAGTAATCTTCATTCGGATTGGCTATACGCTTTGCACTTATCGATATATTTTTAAGCCTTTTCTCTTTATCCATTTTCAGAAAACGGACATTTAAAATATCCAGGTACTGGGTAAGATACTTGATGATCGTAATATGGTAATCGTTTAAAAGGTTGTGTATCCTGGCATAAGCATTCTTTGACACAGTATCTTGCAGAGCCTCCGCTAACTGAGCCTGAAGTATACGCACCTGGGCGATATTTTTGTCCCAGATAACTTTCTTATCATCAAAGAGCTCCTCACTGCCGGATGCTTTTACCTGTTTTAAAGCATAAACTTCAAGAAATACATTTAAGGCCATGGTAACGAACAATATCTCCGGCCACAGCACATGGACCACCAGGTACAAATTGCAATCCGGCGCAAGCACAGACATTCTTTTTCTCTTATCTTCATCCATGCCATTTTCGACAAACTCATAATCCCGATCGCCCATTAAAGCATGGCGCAGGTCATAACAAACCCCTAAAATCCTCAACCTTGCCCCCTCGTAATGAAGATACTCTCCTTCATCCCCTACGATATCATGCAGCGCTTCATAAAAGCCCTCAAAATCGTTGTAGTCACCGTAAATAGCCACACCGGCGTTATTAGGGGTGTTGCAAATAAATATCATTGTTTGATCACTTCTTTTCCATCAATAGAATCACCGTTTATTACCGCCGCTTGCAACCAAGCGTCAGAAAACCTGTTAATTTATCGGTCCTTTTTCACATAATGCGCAGCATAGATTTCCTCGAGATCGAGTCTACCGCTTTTGCTGAAACGCAGCCGCTTTTTGTGCCCTTTACCCCACTTGTTACAAACAGTATTCGAGGGATTCAAACCTCGAGAGCGGGCACAAGCCCGCAGCTCGCCGAAGATAGCATTAAGTTTGCCGCGCCCTGATCGCCGAGCTTCAACCATTAGACTTTAAAATTCGCCACGTGCACCGTTTTACCTTTCGATTTCTACACTGAATGTCTGTCAAAATATGTTTTTCGCCAAACAGGACAGGCTTGCTAAAGCGCTGGCTTCGGCAGGAATTGCCGATTTCGGTGGGAAAATGTAATATGCACTTATAATCAGCTTTAAGCCGGTGACCTTCAAAGATCTGCAAAAGAATAAAGGTCAGAACAAAACATGAAGAAGAAATCAAGTGATCACTGATAATTTAAACTGAAGGATAGTCGACGACTTCAGAGAGTTTTGCAGTTTCATTGAAGCTGAAAACCCGCCTTTATCGGGCAAGCAGGAGGTTTTGGAATACAATAACAGCATTGCCCTTTACTCGACATATTCGAGATCGTTTATTTGGCACCATTTAATTGCCTTTTCTTTGTATTGTTCGTCACGGAAGGAATACCATTCTTGGTCAAGGTCAAGTTCAATTACCATCTCTTTAAACCTTCTGAAAGCACCAGAACCTTTAATTGCTATTTGGAGCATACGGCTAGCTTTTTCATCTTTAACAGAAATCGAAAATTCTTCAAGCATAGCATAATCATCAATTTCGAATCTATCGGGAAGCTCAATGTAATCGCTGCTGTTTTCGTAGATATCGGCGGCAATCGCAATTTCTTCATCCTCGACATCATGCAGCCCGGTCATGCTTTCATCACCTTCAGCAGCGGTAAAAGCCTGGTCGGATATAAAATAAAATTCGCCTGATTTTGGATGGTAAAAAGTAGTATACTCATCAAAATTCATTTCCATCTCATTAATCAGTTCATTTAACTTTACCGGTTTACTCAAATTAATCACCTCATCAGTAATTAGGCCTACTTGAAATATAAGACAACGTTAGATCATGTCTCCAACAACCGCCGGTGCTGACCTAAGCACTGCCTATGATCATCAGCCTTTTGCCTCTTCTTCCAAATCAGTTAATCTTTCTTCCAGGGCAATTGCATCATTTTTATCCTTTATCACAGACGAAGCTTTATTATATAGCTCTTTAGCTCT
>SL_8KL_010_SEDDRAFT_10002952_pt1 | contig 14141 bp, 10 predicted proteins | sample SodLakKL_010_SED_4_FD_11160 | JGI IMG/M metagenome (IMG submission 11160) | reverse complement strand
AACTATGGTTTAAGTCTGGCCGCTATGGGTTTTGAAGATTTGGGGTTTTTTGCCTTCGAAGGGGCCAGACTATACGGTGATATAAATCCTTCCTCATTTCCTCTGGTTATTGTCATCGTGGTAGCAGCTGCAGTGCTGGCCAGTATAATTCCGGCTATCTGGGCTGCCCGCAAGGATCCAGCCAGCGCTATTCATCATAAATAATAGATAAGAAAGTTATTGGAGGTCATAACAATGAAACTGAGAAAAATTGCCTGGCGCAATCTGACCCGCAATAAGATGCGCACTTTCATCGCTATAGTTGCTATAATGACCGTAGTTATTATTGTTATATTTTCGCGGGGTTTTGTGATCGGGGTAACAGAAACCATGTTTGGGCTGAATATCGATAATGCTTCCGGGCATGTCAGAATTGTACAGGAGGAATATGAGATCAGAGAATCCCTGCTTCCTCTGGATATGACTGTTGACGGCTTTGCCGGAGAGGGCGCTGCGGAGATGGCCGCGGAGTTAGAAGCTCACCCCGATGTTGAGTATGTGCTTCCCCGCGTGAGGTTTGGCGCCATGGCCAGTTTAAACGATGATCTAACCCGCATGCTGGGCATTGGATTTGACCTGGAAAGAGAAAAAATACACGGTGCTGTGCCAGAGGACATAGATCAGGGCAGGATGCCGGCAGAGGAAAATGAAGCGGTTTTCGGCAGCGGTTTGCTGGAAGACATGAATAAAGAAGTGGGTGAGAGTATTACCCTTATGTTTTCCGATGCTCATCAATCTCTACAGGCCCGCACTTTTCAGATTGTAGGGAGAAGGGATTCCGGCGTTTCCGAGCTTGACAATAATTTCTTTTATATACCTCTGGAACATTCACAGGAGATGCTCTGGCTGGAGGATGAAGTTACTGAGATTATGGTCTTCGGCAGATCGGCGGGTTTAGCCCCGGAACTGGAGCAGCGGATAACTGGCCTGCTGAGCGAGCGGGGTGGTACAGATTACAGTACTGTGAACTGGCAGGAAGCAGATCCCATGGTGGAGATGTTTAGAGAAGTGGATGAGATAATGGAGATTGCCTATATTCTTTTTATAGTGCTGGGCTCAATCGTTATCCTGAGTGTTATGACTATGATTGTCAGGGAGAGAACACCGGAAATAGGCATGATGTCTGCACTGGGTCTAAAGGGCAGAGAGATTATGAAGGTTTTTGTTTTGGAAGGAGCTTTAATGGGCCTTATCGGCAGCATACTGGGGATAATTCTCGGGGGAATTTTCACCTTCCGCTATTCCCGCACTGGTATTTATGTGGAAGTTTTTGCGGAGATGATGGACGAACATGTGGAATTTATGATGGAGCCGGTATTTCACCTGGGTTTCAGTCTGGAAAATTTACTGCTTACATTCGTGGCTTCCATGATAATTGTAGTTCTGGCCTGTTTATACTCCGCCCGAAAAGCGGCAAAATTGAATCCGGCCGATGCCCTGCAGTATATAGATGAATGATTAGTTTAGAGCTGATGTATGAACGGTGCAATAAGTATGAGCTTTATAATAATTCGCAACTTATCCAGACAATAGTCAAAAACTAATCCAGCAGTCCAAGCTGTTGTGCCCGGGCAACCGCTCGGGTTCGGTTATCGACGCCCAGTTTCCCATAGATATTGCTGGTATGCCACCTAACAGTGCCTTCAGCAATAGTCAATTTTTCCGCTATTTCTTTGTTGGCAAATCCGGCAGCAATTTCAGCCAGAATTTCCAGCTCCCGTGCACTCAAAGGTTCAATCAGCTCTTCCTGTTTCCCATCAGCACTTTCGGTAGATTGTCTCCTCTTGATCCCATTGCCCCGAATATCTTTGTTCTGCACTCCTGTCTTACCCCACCCCTCAATAGCTTTACTTTCATCCAGCGAACTCAGCAGTCTATTAATAAAGAATTTTCGCTCCTCATCCGGCAAAAGTTCCTGAAGCAGACAGGTAACCGGCTCTCCTTCATCAATTATCGTCCGGAAAAATCCTTGTTTCCGGGCCAGGTCGAGAGCCTGTCTGAGCTGATCCAGGGCTTGAGCTCTCTCTCCCTGCTCCTCACTCAGACTAACGAGCAGCAATAAACTTTCCAGTTCGCTTCGAAAAACTCTGTTTTTCCGGGAAAGCTCCAGCACATAATTAATACTTCTTTCCGCTTTCTCCAGTTTTCCGCCGCAAATTAAGGCTCTGCTGAGCGCCAGATATTCCATCTCTTGGGCAAAACCCGGCTTATTTTCCGGCTTTATGCCCCGGGAAGCCAGCAGATTAACAGCTCTGATCCAGTCCTGGCGGTCAGGATACTCAGGCTCCAGCCAGAAACGAACTTTCCAGCCGGTAAGAATATCAATTACCAGATCAAAGGATTCTTCTTGGCTTAAAATTTGGAGGCGGTCCAGCAATTCACGGGCCCGGGAAAAGTCCCGGATAGAAAATAAATATCGCAGATGATACATACCAACCAGCAGCTGTCCGATTACTTCTCCGCCAGCTCTGTTAATCTCTAAAGCTTTTTCAATTAACTCCCGACCTTCTTCCAGCTTATTCTCCTCACAGTAGAGATCACCACGGATTGCACGGATAGTCCCGGCCCGGGGAGAGTAAGAAAACCCGGTGCCTTCTGCCTGCACCAGCAGGCTGTCACAAAGAGCTGCAGCCTCATCCAACCGGCCCATCCACCAAAGCTGCCAGGCTTTTTTTAAACCGGCCAGCTGGGTGAAAAATCCGTAACTATCAGGTTCTTCGTCAAATCTAGCTTTATGATAGGTCTGCAAAGCTCCGGTGAGATCTCCGGAAAATAGCTGGTCATCAGCATGATAAATCATGGCAATTTGGCGCCAGTAATTATCTTGAGAAAGTTTATCCAGAGCTTCCTCGGTATACTTACTTATTTCAGCTCTCCGCCCCTTAAAAACTGTCAGCACAAGAAAGCCGACAGCAACCATGCCTTCTAGAAAAACTCTATCAGCTTCCGCCAGTTCCGTGAAATTGCCAGTTTCTATTTCAGACTGGATTTGAGTCAACCTATTTTCGGAAGTCAGCAGATGCCCTTTAAAAAGCCCCAGGATAGCCTGAATTACCTGAAGTCCGGGCTGATGGCGAATAATCTTTTGAGGAAACCTTTCCAGCCAGGACATCATGCTGGCCCTTAGCCCCTGTCTCATAAACTGACCGCTATTTTTAAAAATGAGATCCGCGGCCCAGTCAAATTTTTCGCCATTTAAAGCCTCCTCCACGGCTTCTTTAAAGAGACCCTGCTCATGATACCATTCAGCAGCCAGCTTATGAATGTTTTTTTTCAAAACTGGATTTTTAGCTTTCAGTCTGCTATTTAGAGCTGCAGCAAATAGCTGATGATAGCGATACCAGCTGCCTTCACTATCAATCATCTTCAGAAAAAGCTGTTTTTTATGAATCATATCCAGCAGTTCTTCAGTTTTGTCGAAATTTGTTACTGCACCACAGAGAGCAGCATTGAAGCGGGATAGAGGAGCAGTCTGAAGCAAAAAATCCCTGATTTCTTCTTCTTGCTGGGCCAGGACCTCCTCCAGCAGGAAATCCATGATCTTTTTCTTAGATCCGGAAAAGCTGGTGCTGGCAAATTTATTCATGGAAAAGTCAGGCAGCAGTGAGATCAGCTGCAGGCCCGTCACCCAGCCTTCGGTTATCCGGGCAAGAGTTTCCGCTTCTTTCCGGGAAAGTTCAATTTTATTTCGGCCCATAAAATCCTGAACTTCATCTGCGTTAAATTTTAGCTCCTCCTGGCCGATAATTTTTGCCTTGCCCCGGGCAGTCCAGCGAATCAAAGGCCAGTCCGGTTCTTCACGACTGGCAGCTATTACATGCATATTAGCAGGAATATTCTCCAGAAAAAATTGCAGGAGGTCAAGCGAGGAGCGGGATTTGATCTGCACCAATTCATCAAGAAAAAGGTAAAGATAAATGTCCTTCCGGGAAATTTCCTTCAGAACTTCAGTAAGAATTCGTCTGGCGTTTTCCATTTCTTCTTCATCAGTAAAACTGCCTGTATTCTGGAGAAATTTTTTCGTTTTCAGCTTATCTCCCCCGGCAAATATTATCTTAATCGCCGCCAACAGATGCGTCGTCAGCCTGTCTATCAGATTGTCCTCAGCTGATAAAGTCAGCCAGCATTTTTCTCGCTTTAGGAAGTTAAAAAAGTCAACCAGCATGGTGGTTTTGCCGTAACCGGCCGGGGCCGTAACCAGGGTAAGTTTCCGGTAGAAACCACCTTCAATCTCCAAAGACCGCATAATCTCCTGGAATAAATTTTCCTTTCTGATTGGTTCAAAAATCACAGGAGGATTTTGTTTGGGATTTAGTTGTTCCTGTGATATTTGCTCTTCCATAGTATCCACTCCCATGCCTGATTCAACTGAATATCTTTTTGCCTGGCATTCAGGCAGCCGGTTCAACTCTTTTATAATGAAAAATCCACTTCATATTTGAACATTATACTATCTTCTTATACTCATTCAGCATTTTCCGGGCTGCTGGAGTTACAGAAATAGTTCGTTTCCAGAGGCCTCCTTCAATCAGATAACCCTGCCGGATCAGTTGGGCGAGAATTGCTGAAAGCTTGAGTGAAGAATACTTGCCCTGGCTGACCAGTTCCGGCAGCTGTTCGGGATTAGCGGCAGCTGCATCAAGTATTTTCAGGCTGTCCAGGTTCAACCCGTCCTGAAGCAGTTTCTCCTCCTCCGGGGTAAAGTCCGGTAGTTTTTTCTCGCCGGCAGGGCTGACTTTAAAACTGTAAAACTTAGAACCTCTTAAACCATCACGAATTATAAAACCTCCCCGGTCAAGCCTCTCAATGTGCTGATTGAGATTGCCGGCATCCAGGCCCAGAAGATCGGAAATCTCAGACATATTGTTATAGCTCATTTTTATCAGGGTAAGAATTCTGACCTCGATCTCTGCAGGTTCAATCTTCTCTCTATTGGTCTCATCTGGCTCCCTCTCCCAGCCTGAACTGCCATAATAGTGGGAAGGAGTCAAGTAGGTTATCACAACCGCCGGAATGATAGCAGTAAGGTAACCTGTCAACCCAACATGCATATAATTTGAAATTAGAAAAACTTCCAGCAGCTCGAGCAGGGTCAGAAAGAACATGGTTGCCATACTCACTAAAGCTGACCAGAAAGCTGCGGTTGCAGTGAATCTTCTCCAGATAATTCCCAAAAAGACCAGCAGTGAGGGAGGCCCCAGCCAGGCTGTGGCAAAAGCAAAGAGATAAACCGGGCCTCCAGGATAAAAATTCAATAACCAGACCAGCAAACCGAGAATAAGCAGGATAATCCGGGAGGGCAGCAGCATTTCCCGGGATGTGGCCTCTGGCCTGATGTGTTTTTGATAAATATCCCTGACAGCTACGGAACTTGCTCCGATATGTGCAGTGGTGGAGGTTGAAATTCCGGCTGCTAAAGGTGTTAAAAGCAGAAAGGCTGCCAGAAAAATGGGCAGTTCCTGAAGAAACACCCCGTAAGCAGCAGTGGGGGCAATCTGTCCCAGAGGAGCAAAGATTTCGGGATTGGCAGCCCCGGCAAAGAGACCCAAAGCACAAAGCGGGAGATAAAAAACCAGACAGAGAATAATACTGGCCCAGAAAAATGAGAGCCGGGCTGTTCTTTCACTGCGGCAGGAGGCTGCCCTCAGCCAGTAATAATTATTACCCCACACCAGAAAAATGGCAAAGATGAAGATGAAAGTCAGCAGGCTGGGATATTGAAGGCTGAGTAACGGCATGGATTCCCCGGTTAAACCTGAAAGCATAAAACCGGCATTTCCGGTCCAGTTTGCTTCCAGCCAGCTGATGTTGCCATAGCTGGAGAAGAAAGCAAAGACAAGCAGAGGGACAGCCACCAGGCTCAGTGAGATCTGGAGAAAATCTGTAAGTGTGATGGCCCAGAACCCGCCCAGATAGGAGAAAAGCATAAATAGAAAGAAGATGGCCGAAATGGTGGCAAACTGCGGCCAGCCGGTAAAACCGGTAACAACGCCAGCCATAGAGACAACATTATTGGCCATAATTCCGGTTAAACCCAGGATAGTGCTGATGGTAATTATCAGCCTGACCCGGCTGTCAAACCTCATTTCCAGCCACTCTGGCAGAGTCTGCGCACCGCATCTCCGGATAAAAGTAGTGAAAAATATTCCAAAGACCCCCAGGCCGCCGAAGGCGAAGATTACCCCCATAGAAACAAAGGAGGTCCAAAAGCCGTACTGCAGAGTAAAGGCCGGCCCCAGGGCAATGCTGGTGCCGGCAAATCCAATGGCTGCAACGCCAAAAATATTGAGCAGCAGGCTGATTTCCCGCCCGGCCAGGATAAAATCAGAGGAGTCTCTGATCCATCTCCTGGTAATGAACCCTGCGGCAATAAGCAGTGCACTGAAAATGAGAGCAAACAATAAAAACAGATTATCGGCAGCCATGGTAAAAAGTCCTTTCTCGAGGCAAAAAATGATACTGCCAATGACAGGCTTAAAACAGCCTGACAATTGATGAAATGATTGATAAGAGAAAATCAACCGATTAAAAAATAAAAATATTCTAATTTTAATTAACAACCTACAGTATTTATTAGATACAGCTTCACGCCCAGGCGTCTCGGACGCAGTTGATCAATTATACCTCTTTAACATATATTTCAACATTTATTAGCTAAATCCTTTTAATCCAGTAATTTATTTATGTACAATTCCAAATTTCACCCCACAAAACAAACACAAAACCAACAGCCCACCCAGCAGAAACCTAACATCTGTCAGGTTACAGTTTTCGGCAAAGCGGATATAATAAATTTAACATCAATTTTCACAGGGAACTCCAGGAAAAAAGAAAATCCTAAAACTTCAAAGGAGGGAATTACTCTATGGGACTGGTTAAACTGGATTCAATTAAGAAAATTTATCAGGATGGGGAAATTTCGGTAAAGGCACTTAGAGGAATAGATCTGGAAATTGAAGAAGGGGAGTTTACCACTGTTTACGGACCTTCCGGCTCAGGAAAAACAACCATGCTCAATCTGGTGGGGGCTCTGGATAAGCCCAGTGAAGGAACGGTGCATATCAACGGCTCGATAATCAATGAATTGGACAGGAAAGGACTGGCTTTGATGCGAAGAGACAACATCGGTTTTATCTTTCAAAGTTACAATCTGATACCGGTGCTCACAGCTTACGAAAATGTTGAATTTGCCTTAAAAATATCCAACGGCAATCATGAAAACCACAGCAGAGAAAGATCAATACAGGTTCTCGAACAGGTAGGCCTGGGAGATATGCTGGACAGACGCCCCAATGAACTTTCTGGCGGGCAGAAGCAGCGGGTGGCTATTGCCCGGGCTCTGGTCAAAGAACCCCGGCTGGTGCTGGCAGATGAGCCGACCGCTAACCTCGATTCCCGGACAAGCAAAGAAGTTCTGGAAATCATGCTTGATATGAATCAAAAACTCAAGACCACCTTTATTTTTTCCACCCATGATCCCATGGTAATGGAATATGCCGGACGCCTGCTTGAAATCAGGGACGGCAGAATTACCAGAGAAGAAAGGAGATAGAGCCATGTATCTACCCAAAATTGCAGCGAGAAATCTATTCCGTCGCAGTGGTCGAACTTTTATTATCGCCGGAGTACTTGCCTTTGCAATCTTCTTTGCAATAATTTTAGAAACATTCATGGCCGGTATGATGGAAATGTCCTTCGGCAACATCATAGACTTTGACTCGGCCCACATTCAGGTAGCCCGTCCGGAATTATTTGACGACAATGAGGATCCTCTGGAGCATATCTTTACTCCTTCCGAAGAGATGATGACAGAAATTCAAAATCTGCCTGGTTATGCTGCAGCCACCCCGGTACTGGATTTTTCTGCTAACATTCTAGCAGCTCGGGAAGAGTTTCCGGTCAGAGTAAGAGCAGCCAATCCGGATAGTTTCAATGAGGTCTTCAGATATAAGGATCATCTGATTGAAGGTGAATTTCTAAAGAAAGGCAGCTCAGGACTGATAATTGGAATAAACCTGGCAGAGATATTGGAACTGGAGGTCGGAGATTTTTATACCCTGCTCTTCCGAGAAAAGGGCGGCTCGTTGAATACAATACAGGGAGAGGTTGTTGGTATTGCAGCCACCCCGGAACCCGGTATGAACCTGGGAACGGTGATGATCGATCGAAGCTATGTCACGGCAGCCCTGGGAGCCGACAGCACGGTGGTCAACCAGCTCAAAGTGAGAATGATCGACAGACACACTGCTGTTGCTCAGTCTGACAATCTGGAGCAGACACTGACAGGTTCACTGGGAGAAAATGCCCAGGTCAACTCCTGGCGGGAGGTCTCTGATATGCTGGTAGCCCTGGAGGTCTGGGGTCAGGTTGAGACCTATTTTATTGTAGCTTTAATTCTCCTGGTAGGAGCTATCGGGATTATCAATGTTGTTTTGCTCTCCTCTCTGGAAAGAGTTGAAGAGATAGGCATGATGAAGGCTATGGGTCTGACCGAAGTTCAGATAGTCAGGATTTTTTCTCTGGAAGCTGGAGGTCTGGGAGTGATCGGAGGATTAATAGGTGCCGGTCTGGGTGCTGCAGGAACCTATTTAATGGTGAACTTTGGTCTCGATCTCCAGATGTTATATGGTGAAGCCACTCTGGAGATGGGGATTCCGATCATGGGTACCATGTACGGTGTCTGGAAGCCAGGGTCATTTATTCTCTTCTTCTGTCTTGCAGTGCTGGTGGCCCTGCTTTCCAGCATCATTCCCGCCTACTGGGCAGCCAGAAAGGACCCGATCGACGCCATCTATCACAGATAGTATAAAAATATAATATTGGAGCGCAGAGAACGCTCAAAAGGAGGCCAATAATGAAAGACCTATTTAAAATCGCCTGGAGAAACTTAAACCGTATCAGGTTTAGAAGCTTAATTGCCATTCTGGCCATAGCCACAGTAGTTGCCATAGTTGTATTCAGCCGGGGATTGATATTGGGTTTTAGCAATAACACCTATGATCTTTATATCAATAATAATCTGGGACATGCCAGAATAATTCATCAGGAATATCGCAATCGGGAAGTCCTGTTTTCCCTGGATTATCCCATCGACGGCTTTCAGGGGGAAGGTCTGGAAAATATGCTGATAGAGATCAGTCAGCTGGAAGAAGTAGAATATATGCTGCCCCGTTTGAAATTCGGCGCCCTTTATGGCGGCCAGACCGGCGACATGGTAAGGATGGCTGGATTTGGCATTGATCCCGCTGCCGAAAATCGTCATGGACTTTTGCCGGAGGAGATCAGCAGCGGCAGAATGCCGGAGCAGAAAAACGAGATCCTGGTCGGGGTCGGACTGCTGGATAAACTGGGGGCTGAAGTTGGAGGAAGTGTAACTTTCATGTTTACCGATGCCTATCAATCACTGCAGGGCAGAAGCTTCACCATAGTGGGAGTAAGAGAAANCGGTTTNTCAGAAATTGATGATAGTATTTTCTATATTCCCCTCACTACTGCCCAGAATATGCTGGGACTGGAGGACCAGGCTACTGAAATAATGGTTTTTACCTCAGACCGGAATCGCACTGAAGATCTGGAAAAAAGACTAACAGCTCTCTTTCAGGATAGAGGAGGAACAGAAAGCTATTCCACCCTGGCCTGGCAGAGGAGCGATCCCCTGCTGGAGCTCTTTATCGAAGTGGAAAGCATCTTCGACCTGGTCTATATCGCCATAATTTTGATGGGCACAATTGCTGTAATCAGTACGTTAAAGATGATAATCCGGGAAAGAGTTAACGAGATCGGCATGATGTCAGCTCTGGGTTTAAAGCCACTAGATATCCTGAAGATTTTCACTCTGGAAGGAGCCATGCTTGGAATCATCGGAAGTGCCTTAGGTGTACTGGGAGGGGGTCTGATAAATTACTATCTATCCAGTGCTGGCCTGCATGTTCAGTCTTATGCTGACACAATGTCTGAAATGGATGTTTTGATGGAGCCTGCCTTCTATCCGGTTTTCAATCTGGAAAACCTGGTATTCAGTTTTTTCCTGGGGACAATAGTGGTCACACTTACCTGCCTGCTTCCCGCCCGCTCAGCAGCCAGGTTAGATCCGGTAACGGCACTGCATCATGATTCGTAAAAGCGGTTTGACCGCGAATGGTTTGTGCCGGGTTCAATGAGAATGAACGGCAAAAAGTATAAACAAAATTATTCATTCAGTCAGAAATTATACATTCAGCCAGCAAAATTTATTGATAGTCAAAGAAAGAGGTGATCAAAAGTTGTTTTTTCAAATTGGACTTCTACAGCATGAGAAGAACCACTGGAAAGAAAAGCAGACAGCCAGAATGAGGGCAAGATCTGGATTTTACCGAAATGAAGACTGTAATTTAATCTTAGGCAATACCCTTTTAAACTATCTGGCTCAACCCTGGCAGTTGAAATGATCAGGCTCACTTAAGTAAACAATACCGATAATTGAAAAGCGAAAAACCGGCTTGCAGACATTTGATAAAAGATTATAATTAGGGAGGAAATTAAAATGAAAAAGCCTATCATATTTACTCTTGTTTTTTTATTAACTCTGACTGCAGCAAAAATATTACCTTCATCTGATATAGCAGTACAGGCACTTTCGGCAGAGGAAATAATGAATTTTCGGGATGACAACGAATATATTGAGGCTGGCTATATAGAATCCAGGATGATTATTGAGGACAGAAGAATAATGGAAAAGGAAATGCATTCCTACATCAAGGGAAATAAAGCACTGGTAGAGTTCACCAATCCCCGGGATCGAGGAACCAAATATCTTTTGCTGGATGATGAGCTCTGGATGTACTTTCCCTCAGCTGAAGATATGGTAAGAATTTCGGGGCATATGATGAACCAGAGCATGATGGGCAGCGATTTTTCCTATCAGGATATGATGGAATCCGACAGGCTTTCCGATCTTTATGAATTTACCCTGCTGGGAGAAGAGCAGCTGGGAGATAGATCAGCCTATCTGCTGGAAGGAAAGCTCAGAGAGGGACAGGAAGCGGCCTATTTTAAACGAAAAACATGGGTAGATAGCGAGCGTTTCATTGCTCTGCGGGAAGAATTATATGCCAGAAATGGCCAGCTTTTAAAGATAATGAGTGCAAACAAAGTTGAGAAGCAGTCGGATGGGCGCTGGTATCCCAGGGAAGTAATCATGGAGGATCAGCTAAGAGAGAACAGCAGAACAATTTTCCAAGTAAATGAGCTGGACTTTGCTGTTGATTTTCCCGCAGATATTTTTTCACTGGACAATCTGCAATGATATAGAAAAAGAGCTGGAAGGCTATTATTTTCATTCTATTTTTATCGGTTAAGGTTCTTGCATAATCTTGCTGCTGACAGCATGGTAAACCTAAGCAAAGAATAAGGGCTTCACCCCATCAATCTTGAAATTATTAGCAGGCCAAAACAAAAAAATCAGGAAAGGGGTGAGGCCCACTATTAGTTTTTTAACAGGTGTCTTTGTTTTTTCTGGAAGAAATTTTAGAACTGGAAGCCAAAAATCAATATTTCTGCTCTTTTAAAGCTGTAAATGTAGGACTTGCCGGGAAGCTGCTGATCAATAAATGTTCTTTCTGACCGAGATAGAGCTCGATTACGATATTCCCGAAGGCCTTCTGACACTGGATGAACTGCAGTAAAGCTTTATTAAAGCTGGCTGGAGAGGAGGGGTAAACAATGCGATTTAGAATAAAGGTTCTGTTCCTGGCAATAATGGCACTTTCAATCTTAAGTCTTTCAACCTTAAATATCGGCGTTCAAGCTGTTGATATTGGCGGCGAGATGGAGATGACCTCCGGACTTTTTTATCAAGATGAGCTTAAAGGACAGTTTGCCGGGCGGGGGGAGGTGGAGCTTTATATGCCCGAAGCGGCCGGTTTGGAATCCAGGCTGGTTCTGCGAGGTTCACTCCGTCCCGATGATGCCGATCTCGGTGTAAAATACTTATATCTGCGCCAGCGCCGGGATAATGGGCATATCACACTGGGGCGTCATCCGGTCTCCTGGGCCTATGGAGCTATGATAAACCCCTTTGATTTCGGCTTCGGCATTGAGGATGTGGCCGAGGAAACGGTAACACCGGAGATAGATGGCGCCCGCTATTTCCGTTCCCTTGGTGAGGGCAGGAGCCTGCAGCTGGTGGCTGAATTTCCGGGGACATTTNCCGATCGACTGGATGAGCTGGGATATGGAGCCCGGCTCAGACTGCCCCGGGTCGGCCATGATCTAAGCTTAAATGCCGCCTATCAGCCTATGGAGGTGATTGATGAAGATGGACTGGAGGAGTATCTCGAGCAGCAGGAGGATTTTGATCAGAAAGATTTAGGGGATACAGATAAAGAGGAATTATCTTTAGATGATTTTTTCTCTGATGACAACCTGATAAGAGCCGGTCTTACCTACAGCGGAGATATAGGGGATGCCGGTATATACGGTTCTGCAGGATATTACAGGCTGGAAGACGACGGCCGTGATGATTATGTGGCACAGCTGGGACTTGATTACAGCTGGGAGATAGGACCTGAATACGATACCAGACCTGTCTTTTTGCAGGCCGAATATCTCCGCTTTTTGCAGAGGGACCTGGGTGAGGTGTTTTTCATGCAGATGACGGAAGATATGATGTTAATTGGGGGTGAAACGGATATCAGCAACGGGGAAAATGGAGACGTGTTAGGCACTGCGTCTGAAACGGCGGGAGAGGTCGGTGAATTGAGTATCTATGATCTCCTGGTGGCCAGCCTCACAGTAGAACTTGATCCCTTCAGCCGGGCTGGAGCTGCCCTCGTCGGCGAGACGGGGGAGGGCATGATAACTTTAGCTCCCTTTTACCTGAGTGACCTGGGAGGGGGATTGGAACTGAGATTGCAGGGCAATGCGACGTATGACCACGCAAACGAGGTGAGCACGGGAGTTACAGCCGGGTTTAGTTACTATTTTTGATTCTTCTCCAAATCATTAGATTTATCCAAGAGCCAAGATATGTTGAGCCATTAATTGATGGACATGAAGCATAATAAAAGATACTCAAAACTGAAGTTACCCATTTTTTCGGTTAAAAATGGGTAACTTTATATATGCTGGTAAGTTACATTTGAGGCTCTTGCATAATTATTTGCCCTTGATAGCCTGGCAAACTCAGACATAGAAAAAGGCTTTACCCCAAAAATCTTGAAATTATTAGTAGGACAATAAAATAAGTGAGGAGGAAATAATAATGGCTAATTCATTAGCCGCACCCGGACCCAATTCAAAATACAAAGAAGAAGATGCTGAACCAGCAGGATTTTGGGCGGGATTATGGCATGGCATAATTGCTCCAATCACTTTTATCGTCAGCCTTTTTAACCCGGATGTGAGAATATATGAGACCAACAATAAGGGCATTAGCTATGATTTTGGATTTTTGCTTGGAATATCCGGCTCGGTTGGAAGCAGTTCAAGGACAGTTTGAGGTGTGAATAAATGTTTTCCCGGGCTCTGAGAAAATGAGCACCCGGGGGAAGATGGGAGATATTAGAGGGCTTCCGACTCAGGAAGATTTGGAGGAAATTAAAGAGAGGTGGAGCAGCATGAAGCGGGAGAAGTGTCCGGAATGCGGGGGAAAAGGTCTGGAAATAGTCTATGGTTTACCCACACCTGAAACTTTTGAGAAGGCGGAGCTGGGAGAGGTCGTGCTGGGGGGCTGCTGTGTTTCTTCATTTGACCCCAAATGGCAGTGTGCCGATTGCAAAAATACCTGGGGAGAGCCTGAAGAGGAATAAATTATTCAGAAAGGAAGCAAACCATGCAGAGATTTTACCACAAGCTTTCCGAAATATGTCAGAACCACCTGCTGGTGAAGAAGTATCTGCTCATGCCCTCCTACAGGGCCGGGCTCATGGTGCGGCAGGCAGCGGCCGAGCGCGATATTCCCCTGCTGGATTTTGAGGTGGAGACTATCTCCGGGCTGATCAGATCCAGAGCGGAGGAATTCCTCTATGAGTCCGGCACTGAACTGATTCCGGACGGCCAGATCAGCATCATCCTGCTGGATATTCTGCAGGAAATGCGGGAGCGGGGAGAGCTGGAATACTTCT
>SL_8KL_010_SEDDRAFT_10002951_pt1 | contig 14142 bp, 19 predicted proteins | sample SodLakKL_010_SED_4_FD_11160 | JGI IMG/M metagenome (IMG submission 11160) | reverse complement strand
CCGCCATACTCCAAGAATTCCAACAAAACGCATGTATTACTATTGAACTATATATAACTTTATTTTATATCCTGCAAAACTTCATAGCTTGCCGCTATTTCTGCTTTGAAATTTTCATCTTCGGAATCTTTGTAATATTCAATAAGATCAGCAAAAAAATTTTTCCTGTATTCAATATATTCCTCCCATATTTCTTCGGGGATAAATGACAATTCATGTTTTAGAGCCTCTACACATCTTCCCTTTTGGTCTTTTAACTTAGTAAATTCAACAATTTCATGTATTAGTTGTGGAAATCTATATTTTTCAGGAATCTCTTCGGATATAAAAAGGTGTTCTCCGTTTAGATAACCAACAAAACCAGGTAACTTTGGCTCCAAATCTTTGTTTAAAACTGTGTAGGGAATTTCTTCACCCTCATATTCGACTACACCAACATCAACCTCATTGTTTTTCATCCATTCTGGTCTTGTGTCTTTTATAGGTGGCTTTTCCATTTTTTAAAAAGAATAAAATTAGTTTACTATGAATTATACAAAAAGAGCTATTAAAATGACAATTTACAACTTTATATGTGCTTCTCTTTAAAACACCAGAATCTGCTAAGATATCAAAAGTAAAACTCTTTTGTACTCTGGTAACAAGAACCCTAAACTGTGTATTAGTTATACGAACAGTAGAAAATAATTCAACCGCAGGATTAAAAAATATCATCTATTATAATCAAGCCATTTTTCATCTTTGAACTCATAATTTTTCTCTACTAATCCCTTAATAACCCTATTCAAAACATCTGGATGATATCTTTTAACTTGATTTAAGGTATCCTCTCCCAACTCTATTGTCCAATTAATTCCTTTCTCAACTATATCTTCCTTATGATCTAGTTTTCCATCCGGAGTATCTGGAAATCTAAAGATTTTTAATTTATCTTCTTTTTCAAGATCAAGTAAGAATTCTTGTACATCATTTATAGGGAGTTCTTTCTCTACCTTTACCGACTCTTCTGAAACTACTTCTGCAGTATAAGAGGTCATTCCCTCTTTAAAAGAATCCGGCCTTAAATAATAAATAGAACCTCTTTTATCTTTATATCCCAAATCAAACGCCCCTTTAAATCTTTCCCAAATGTATGGTTTTTTGCCTTTTAAAAAACTCATTAGGCCTGTTTGGCAAATAAAATCAAAATTATCTCCCAGATACATTGCTGCTGTAGTAATATCTTTTGTTGCATATACCCAAGTTTTTCTATGAGTACTTACCTTTGGTTCTAAAACTTTCAAACCACTAACTTTTGATGAATGATATACATATTCTTGATTAAGCATTACTAATTATACCAAGTATCTAAACGAAAATTAGGATCATACCTTTACTAATTCAAAATCTGATACAATAGCCTATGGAGAGAATATTTAAATTAACAACACAAATAAACAAAAAAACTCTTCACGATATTTTGAAAATTCATGAAGCATGTATTTTGAAAAATACTTCAAAAACATACTCACCAGAAATTATCGAAGATTTACTATCTACTCTCTCTGTAGAAAACATCAAGGAACAACTTGAGAATTCTTCTTGGATCGTCTTGGAAAAAGAAAATAAAGTTTTAGGATTTGCTCAATATTCTTTAAAAGATGAAAAAATATTTCAAATACAGATAGAACCTAAAAAACAAAAACAAGGATATGGTGGAAAACTTTTTAACTACATAGAAAAAGAGTTCAAAAGAAATAATATAGAAAATATAACCATCTTTTCAAAATTAGATACTGTAAATTTTTACAAAAAACTTGGTTTTGAAAGCATAAAAAATATTCAATATCCACTTAAAAACAACTCAATAGAAATGGTTAAAATGAAAAGAGTTTTAAAATAATCTTAAGAAAATTAAAAATAAATCTAACCTTTAATAACAGCAACAGGTTCTAAAGTGGTAACAATACTAACTAAATCTTCTTGAAACTTCATTACTGAATCAATATCTTTGTATGCACTAGGAGCTTCATCTAATTCTGATTGATGTCTAGGACCACCTAGAATTCCTTCCATCCTTTTATTTTCTTTTTCTAGATCTAATGTGTTTATAGCTGCTTTTCGACTCATAATCCTACCTGCTCCATGGCTACAAGATTCAAAACTCTCTTTATTTCCCAAACCTTCAACAATGTAGGATTTAGTTCCCATTGAACCGGGGATGATACCAATTTCCCCTTTTCTTGCACTAGTAGCACCCTTTCTATGAATCCATAAATCCTCGTTATAAAAATGTTCCAGTTGGGCATAATTATGAGCAATATTTATCATCTCATCGAATGATATATCTTTGAATTTATCTTCAAAAATTTCTTTTACTCTTTCCATCATCACATACCTATTTTCAAAAGCAAAATCTATACAATACTGCATCTCTTTTATATATCTTTTAAAATGTCTTGTACCTTCAGACAAAAAAGCTAAATTCCACTTACTAGGTACATTAGAATTCTTTTTTTTATTCAACTCTCTAGCTTTCTTGTCATAGTAATTAGCAACCTGTTTGCCTAAATTTCTTGAGCCACTGTGAATCATTATCCATACAAAACCATCAGAGCCTTTGAGTATTTCTATGAAATGGTTTCCACCTCCTAAAGTTCCAAGCTGCTTAAGTGCCCTACTATATTCTCTCTTTACTACATCTCCCATATTCTTAGAATCGGGCATCAAATCACCCGATTGAGCCTTTTTATGATGTTCAAATCCTACAGGAATATATTTTCTAATTTTTCCCATAATACCTTTTAACTCGTCTGTTGTAATATCTTTCAAAGAAGTTTTAACCGCACACATGCCACAACCTATATCAACTCCTACAGCGTTTGGAATTACAACACCCTTAGTTGCTAAAACGCCTCCTATAGGCATACCATAACCCGAATGACAATCAGGCATTAAAGCAATATGCCCTACCGCAAAAGGTAAATTCGCTAAGTTTTTAGCCTGTTCTAAAGCATTTTCCTCTATTTCATCTATCCACATCTTTATTGGAATTTTTTCTGTTTCAATTACCTTTTCCATTTCAAGGTTTAAATATTAAACTTAAAACTATAGGATGACATTTCCGAAAAAGCTTGATATAATCTCGCTGTAATAATTATTATACACTTAAAAATGGAAGAGCAAAACTTCTATATCTTCGAAAAAGATCCAGAAATTATTGAAGTGGATATAAATGAATGGGCGGTTGCCTCTTATCCAAACATCATAGAAACAAAAGCTCTAGGACCTTGTACAGGGGTAATTATATACGACAATAAAAAACAAATAGGAGTTTGTGGACATATAGCAGAGCCCAGAATAAATCTCCGATATGTATTAGATAAAGCAAAAGAAATTTTCCCTGATGCAAAAGATTTGGAGGTATACTTAGGCGGACAAGCCCCTATAGATCCACCTACTTTTGAAGAAGATAAAAAAAGTAGAAATTTTGTAAAAAACTTGCTCAAAGAATATGGATATGATGAGTCACAAATTACTACCAATTGGCAAGATTCTCACCAAGTAACAACAATGAAATTAGATACAGTTAACAACAAAGTGGAATACCTCACAGATGATATGTGGGAACTCATAAACGAAGAACTATAATCATGGAACAAGAAAGATTAAACGATATAGAAAATATTCAAGGCTGCGACATTCTAGCCAAAGTACAGGAATTTGAATCTCTGGTAAATGAAAACAATGAAATCTATAACGAGTATTTTGGAGGTATAGATACACATAGTATCTTATGTGAAATTTTTGATGATGAACAAAAAACAGGAATCACTCCAAATGAATCAAAAATTGAGCGAAAGTTAGTTGATAGAATGATTAATAAAGTCTTGACGGAACACGAAAACGAATTAGATTGCGGTAAGTTCGAACAATTACTCACAAAATTAGAAATAATTCTCCTTGAAAAGATATACAGGGAATATGAATTTAAAAAACTTTTAAACAAACTAGACCTTCAGAAGTTCGGCGAATACAGAGATAATTTGCATTCTAGGCTAGACAATATTCTAGAAGACCCAGAAAACCTTGAAAAAGAGTATAAAAATCTTCAAAATTTAAGCAATTTAATTAACATTCTACAAAAACTCGAAATCGAACATAAAATTCAAGACAGGAAATAAAAGAGTTTGATACAATAAACGAGGCATCAGATAGAATGAACAACCCTTATAGCTTTACCCTCAACAATGGCTTGAGCTAGTTTCTTGTAAGCAGAAGACAATATCCTCTGGAACGTACTTTGTGAAGTTTGCATTTTTTCTGCACACTTAGTCTGATCTAAATTTTCAACATTTTTCAACCTTAGAGCTTCTAATTCCTCAAAAGATATTTCTACTTCTTCTAAATCCCTAAGAGGAATTCCTCTGGGTTTAAAATAAGTAACCTCAGGATCAAAACTTATCTTTTTGTAATGTCTAGGCCTAGGCATAATTCTATTTAGCTAATCTTTATCTTCTTTTTTAAGGGCTTCTTTTTCCCTACGAATAACTTCTAACTCTTCTTGAAGGACTTTCTCTTCAGATTCTAACGCAGCTATTTCGTTTTTCAAAGAAAAAAACCTTTGCCCTCTTGCACAAGGACCAAAGCCTCTTCCTGTTCTTGAACCGAAGCCCATTGGGCCTGTTCCATCAAATCTAGGCATAATATTCACCTCCTTTCTTCAGAGATATAGGCACCTATGTTTTGAGTATATACCCATAACTTCTAAATGTCAATCATCTATTGAAATCCTTTTTTGAACATAATATTATTCCTACAAGAATTATGAAAGTAATGGAATGTATAAAAACAAGAAGATCTATTAGAAAATACAAGGAAGATGATATACCTCAAGATATAATAGATGAAATTATAGATTGTGGTAGACACGCTCCCTCCGGACATAACAAACAACCTTGGAGTTTTATAATCGTCAGAGATCGAAATAAGATTGAAAAGCTATCTAAAATACATGAATGGGCGCCTTTTGTAGCAAATGCTCCAGTCTGTATAGTTCTTTGTTGTACTAGAACAAAAGAAGATTATAAGTCGGTTATGTATATGAGTGTAGCTTGTGCAGCACAGAACATGCTTCTAGCAGCTCATGCATTAGGATTGGGAAGTTGTTGGACACACATAAATGATTTTGATGAAAAAAGTGTTGAGAAAAAAGTTAGAGAAATATTAAATGTTCCCAAAAGCATAGACCCGATTTGTATGCTCCCTATTGGATATCCAGACCAATCCAGAAGTGCAAAACACTTGAAGGACATCAAGGATATTGTTCATTTTGATAAATGGAAGAATAAATAAATACTCTGTTTATAATTCCAAAGAACGTATAAATTATTATCAAGTTTTAAGAGGAATGTAAGTGAAAAATATGTGGAAGGACTAATTAAGGAGTTTGATTGATATTCTTTATACATAGGTCTTTAATATCTCTTTAAATTTCATATGAAAATTATTTAACTGCTCCTTAAACTCTTCACAATTATGAATCTCCTTAAATGTTTTGTTTATTTCATCACATACCTCTTGAGAGTAACCTACATTTTTGAAAAGTCCGTCTATAGAATTTTCATTAGGTTTTTGAGAAAAATAATCCTGAAGGGAAATATGCCATTTTTTAACAACTTCTTTTTTAATACCAAAATCAATCTCTTCTTTTAAAATATCATCTAAATAATCTATAAACTCATGCCAATTATCTATATTATTGTAAACAAGAGAATCTTCAAAAACCTTCGAAGCATGAATAATATACTTCGATTCGGGAATCAAACCATATAAATTATTTTGACGGAAATATTTAGCCCTCAAAGGATCTAATATTGAATGAAATTTAAAACCAGCCATAAATGATTTTTCCGTCATCGCGTCGGGTAAAATCAAACTTTTTAGATGAGTTTGAGAACGAGGAATTTTTGCAGTACGCCTAATATCAGGAAAACACGTTCCTATGTAAAAGGTTTTTTTATCTTTTTCAATAAAATAATCATCAAAAATTTCTTCTGTAAGAACAACGTGAGTTATAGGTGTAGGCATTCAAACCTATATTACAAATTAAATCCTCTCCAAGATGTTCAATACTAACAGATATTTCATTCAAACGCTATGAGAAGAAACAAAACCCTCTCTCAAAACAATTTCTAGCTATAGACGGATAATAATAAATACTGTAGAATACAATTGATGCTCAAAGAAATTGAACTAAAATTCAAACTATGGCAGCTAGTATTTTATGAACTCGGACTTTTTGCTTTGGGTATACTAGTGGGAGCGTACTGGGCAGGATTTTTCACTAACTTTTTGGAACTTTTGGCGCTGATAGCAGTTTTGTGCCTCGTGTATATTACTGTAATATCAATTAGGCAAATCAAAAGTAAGAAATGAGAAAAAGTGAATGCCCGACAAGTTCACTGTCAAAAGAAGTCAGAGAGGATATTTTGCCTTTAGAAGGAGACTATTTATCAGATGAGGATTACGAACATATATCAAGGTGTAGGCAATCCATAGATAAAGTCTTTGAGACCGATGCAAGCGAAGAAATCAAATACAAGGTAGCTAGATATAACTGTGTTCAAATACTCCAGCTTTTGCCAAATAACGTAGACGAGTTGAGATTCGATGGGAACATCTTGGCGACAAGAATCACATCTAGAGATAAAGATGAGAAAAACATCTGGGATAAAACAACCTTAGATGAATATCTTCAGATACAAAGAGACGAAGTTAAATAATGTCTATTTATCTTTTTTAGCCTTTACTATAACAGATACTACTATAACAACAAGAATGATTATAGCTGCGGTTAGAGCAATATTTTCTACGGTAAAGAGAGTCGAATCCTCTTCTTCATCCTTTTCCTCTCTAACTTCTTCATATACTTCTTCTTCTTTTTCCTCTTCTTCATCTTCCTCAAAATCCGCCTCTTCCATATCCATTAAATAACCAGCAAAAGAATCAGGATGTTCTTCTTGAATTTGTTCAACAGAAGCATATTCGGTTACATCCTTACTACAATCTTCCTGGGATAGTAATTCCGAATCATCTATTTCATCGGTCAAATCAAACAGAAGATACTCAGAAGCAACATAACAATCATCTTCTGAAATATATTCAGGCAGATCAGCAAAAGATTCCAACTCCATTAATTCCATAAATATAGCATTAAAATATTAACTACTTTATTCTACATACCTACAAGACAAAAAGTCAAATGGATTAAAAAATGGGTGAGCAGGGACTCGAACCCTGAACCTAGCGATTAAGAGTCGCTTGCTCTACCAATTGAGCTACACACCCTATAAACAATTCATCGCATAATAGCACGATAAGGCGTAATAATCAACAATTACCCTAAAACACGAAAGACATATTTATCTAAACTTTCCGTAAAAGCAGAAGAAAGATAATCCAATTCTTTAACATCAAAAAGGCCCTTAAAATAACACTCTTTGCAAAATAATTCAAAACTCTTTAAATCAATATACCCTACACCTTCCTCACTACCACAGTTATTACAAATATCATACGAAAGCAGACCCATTTTTTTAAGAAAAATAAGTCTAAACTTATTCACGTCATCGTTTTTACAACCCGATTTTATAACGAACAGCAACTTATCATATAAATCACCACATTCACCACCTTCTTCTATAAAGTTATTTAGTAAAAAAAGGACCCTTTCAATCCCATGTATATTCGAGCCAGAATAATCCGGAGAAAGAATGTTTTTAGACTCAGTTAGTACTCCCATCCCCTTATTCCTATAAAAACTAATACCACTCACAGATAGGGTTTGCATATTTCCCCTATTTTTACTATCTATCTTCCTTATACCCTTTGCTAATAATGGGAATTTACCATAATCCCTGCCAATGACAGTTAAAATTTTGTCAGCCTCACTATAATTTATCGATTTTATAACAACAACCTCATCTTTAAATATTGGCATTTTTAATCCTTTGCTCCATATCTTGTTAAAACAACACAAGGAGTTTTTAATAATATTAATATATTAAATAACAAGCTTCTCTTCTTTAAATACTCATAGTCATACTGTACCCTTTTTTCAGGAGAAAGTAAATTCCTCCCAGATATTTGCCAAAGACCTGTAATCCCTGGTTTTATTTTTAAAACTTTATCTATTCTCTTGTCAAATACCTTATACTCTTTTCTGTATTCATCTATTTCCTCAGGAAGATAAGCCCGAGGACCTACAAGACTCATATCTCCTTTAATTACATTTATAAACTGGGGTAATTCATCCAAATCTATTTTTCGTAGAAACCTCCCTATAACAGTAATTCTAGGATCTTCCCGCATACTTATTTTCCCATTCCCCTTCCTTTTCTTTTCAATTAACTCATTATCAAAAAACATCATCTCATGTGCACCAGGATACATCGTTCTAAATTTATACATATGAAATAATCTACCACTTTGCCCAACCCTTAAATTCTTTTCAACAAAAACAGGTGATCTTAAATCTCCTATCTTTATAAATAATGCAATAATAATCATGAATGGAAGAAATACAAGAAAAAGTAAAAAACCAAAAAGGATATCAAACAATCTAATAATCATATTTAATCTAATAACTCTTTAACTAAATGAGTCATTTTATTTTCAAAAACCTCAAAAGAAAAATTTTTAGCCTGCTCTTTACAAACCTTTGGATCAAATTTTGTTTCATCCCATCTTTCTAACTCTTTTACTAAAGAATCTGAAGAATATTCCTTAAAAAATCTCCCTGTTTCCCCCTCCTTTATAGTTTCTAAAACACCTCCTCCAGCAAAAGCTAATACAGGACATCCAGCAGCGTTTGCTTCTATTGGAACTATTCCAAAATCCTCATCCTTAACAGGAAATATCAACCCTCTTGTATTATACAAAAGATTTGCTTTTTCATCATTTTCAACATACCCCAAAAATTCAATATACTCTTCTCCATTTAAATCTTTAACTATTTCTTCTAATTCCTGAATATAACTTCCGGTACCAGCTATTTTTAATTTCTTTTTAGACTGAATACAAGCCTTAACCATTAAATCCACACCTTTGTATTTTTCTACCCTTCCAACATACAAAAACCAATCCTTCCTACTCTTCATATCCTCATTAAAATCTATATACCCCATCTCTACAGGTGGATGGAGTATTTTAGGATTAATACCATAAAACTTTTTAATTCTTTTAGAAACCTCTCTTGAATTTGCAGCTACCATATCAGCCCTCCTAGCAGCTTGTTTGTCTTTTCTCCTCCAATATGAATGAAAAAGAGGTTTCAGCAAAGAATAAAGTTTGTAAGTCCATTTATCTCCCCTCCTACCCGATCTAGTATCCAACCAAAGATATCTAGGTGGAGTTAAACAATAAAGGAAGTGTTTTACATTCTTAGGAGGCCTAACAAACTTCGCAAATGCCGAGGATACAGATATTACTAAATCATATTCTCTAAAATTCAATAATCTAAAAGCTAAAGGATAAAGCAAAAAATATTCTTCACGCAATTTCCTTTCAAATGGCATTTTTTGTACAAAAGAGGATCTAATATCAAAATCTTTAAAAAACTTTTCTACCACCTCCTGTTCATATATCGAAGTATATATTACAGAGTTTGGAAATATTTTAGAAAAAGCAACTATATCATCCTGAGCTCCTCCCCAGTATTGAAGTTCATCTGCTACTATAGCTACTTTTAGTTTTTTAAGTTTTTGTTTTTTCGAATTCTTCATATTTTTCTTGAACAAAATTTTGAAATTCTTCAATAAACTTCTCTTCTGTAAATTCCTTAGCCCTGTCTTTTACTTTTTCTTTTTCAAAATCTTTTTTCTTAAAATCTTTTACAATGTTACATAATTCTTCAAATGAAGAAAAAAGAAAACCTGTTTTTTCATTTATAACTGTTTCTGTAACACCCCCATAATTATATCCAATAACTGGGCATCCGCAGGCCATAGCTTCTACAGGGACCAAACCAAAATCTTCTATACCAGGAAATATTAAAGCTTTTGCATTAGTATATACTACTTTTAGTTCTTCATCAGATATGCTTCCAAGAAATACTATGTTCTTTTCATTTTTAGCAATTTTTTCTAGATATTTTCTATCTGGTCCTTCACCTACTATAACTAATTTTTTGTTTTTTTCCTTACACGCTTTTATAGCCCAATCTATTCTTTTGTAATCATAGAGTCTTGAAACAACCAAGAAATAGTTTTTTTGAAATCCTTTAGGTAATACATTCTCCGGCGTACTTGATGTTTCTCTAAACCAAAAATCTAAAATCCCTGGATATATTATCTTGGATTCCCGTAAATATCTATGTTGTACTTTTTTCTGAATGAATTCTGAGATACTAATTATATAATCGATTCTTTGTGCAACTGCATAATCCCACAATCTATAATAATTTCCAAAAAAGGGTGTTAACATATTAATAAGGAATCTCCATCGTGATGTTCTAAAACTTCTTTCTTGATCCCAATATGTTCTTGGTGGCGTTAACAAAAGACAAAAGTGTAGTTGTTCCATTGTAGTTACAACGCCTTTAGAAGATCCAGCTGATATAGATATGATGATATCGTAATGGGTTAGATCGAGCATTTCAAATGCCCATGGTGTAAATATATTGTAATTGTTTTTTAAAATTTTTCTATAAAAAGATCTCTGCAAAAAGGTAGTATATACAGAATTACTGATTTCAGGATACTCCTCTTTATTAAATATTGCGGTATATATATCTGCTTTCGGAAAAATCTTTAACAAAGAATCTATATTCCTATCTGAACCTCCTTTAGCAACCATGGAATCTGTTACAAGAGCAACTTTTAGAGATGATATTTCTGCCATGTCCTGAGTTTATCAAGACTCATAAAATAGTACAACAGACAAAGACTAATCCGATACCTTATCACGCATCCCAGAGGACATTCCATTCCCATCCAAAAGGTACCTTACAGAGGGTTTTGTCCTAACAACATATATCGACGAGCCTACAAGCACTAAACCAACCATAGGTAACAGTGTATTAAAGATAGAAGCATGAGGTAATCCCAATGTAGCGGGATCAATTAACTCACCTGTATGAGGATCTATCAAAAAGCCTGTATCTGGATCTATTAGATATCCTGTGTGAGGATCTATTAAATAACCTGTATCTGGATCAACTAAATATCCTGTATACGGATCTATTACAAAACCAGTATTCGGGCAAATACGCAAAGATGAATATTGGTGATTAGGATCATCAGGATCATACGGGTCATATGGGTCATATGGTCCTGGGCTCACAGGATTATATGGACGACTCGGAGTATAAGGGGAATCAGAAGGAGGATCATATGGATCATATGGATCATAGGGTGGATGAACTGGTTCGGGTTCGGGTTCCGGTTCAGGTTCGGGTTCCGGCTCGGGTTCGGGTTCAGGTTCGGGTTCCGGCTCAGGTTCGGGTTCTATTACCTCGAATGAAGTTTCATCTGCTTCATACTCACCTACAAAATCTTGTGCATAATCAGGTTCAACATCAACTTCTGTTTGAATTGTTGCAGAGCCGGTACCAGTTGCTCTGAAATAAAATGTTCCAAAGGTTTCTGGACCTGCAGTATATGGTTCATCAGCAAAAATCAAACAAAAAAAGGAAACCATTTCTTCACGCTCAGTTCCAACATCAACTTCACAACCAGGTATATTACCGCTATCATATTCTACAAACTCAATAGGGCCTTCCATATGCAATCTTATACTCATCCCTATAAACTCCTGTTGTAAAGGGCGGACTACTACATCTATCGAAGAGAGTTCTTGCCCACCAATAGTACCACTATCTGGGTTTAGAAACACTTCCATTTCACCTCCAGTATCTTGTGCATATCCCAATGTCACAAAAAGGGATAGAAAAAGAAGCGAAAACAATGCTATTTTAAAAGCTTTAATTACCTTAAACAATTTCACAATTTTCTAAATTTATTATTTCAACATATATCTTTCTCCTCTACCACTCTCTAGCAAATCTCCATCTCCATCTGGATCTAAAAATTCTACACCAAATTCTCCTTCTTCTAAAACATCAAAATGCAAAGTAGTAAATACATCACTTCCTTTGTAAGGGTCTTGATTAGGTGGTATTAAACATACTAACAAAAGATCCCCTTTTCTTTCAAGCTCTTCACCATAACTGCTATCAACTTCACACCCCTCTATATCACCTTGAGAAAAGGATTGATACTTGGCAGTTTCTCCTGAAAAAGATAAAAGTACTTCTATCATCATTGCCTCAGCTTCATCAAAATGAGTTAATATATCAATATCAAAACTGTCTTTATGTATTTCACTGGAGGACGGAGATAATGTAAATGCTCTTTCATAATCTTCTTTATTCCATTCCACTTCTTCAACCACCTCTCCAAATATTAATTGGTCTATTGATTCTCGGTGAAACAAAACTACGCTCAATAGTAAAACAAAAATTACAATTGCAGCACTTAAAATATATTTGTCTTTTTTGCTTAAACTCATTTTTCTTTAATTATTTAAATATAATTTACAAGAAAGACCTAAAACTCTCTGCAAACTTGGTATAGTCATCTTCACCTATAGTACCATCATTGTTTAAATCTGCGCATAACATAGTATCTCTATCCAAATCTTTAGTTCTTCTATACATCCATAACCACCTATGGAATTCTGTATAATTACCCATCCCTATATGATTATCTCCTCGGATATCGCCTGGTCTACAAACATTATGTGGAGTACACACACTACAGGCAGGGCATTCTTCTGTTGTAGAACAACTCTTTATACAATTTTGGACATCACATACATCAAACTCATCTATTTCGCCTTTAAGAAAGTCTTCCATCATATTAATATCTGAACTACTTACATCTCCACTACATGTAATATCCAAAATCTTTAATTCTTCTTCAGGTACTTCTCCGCGAGATGTTCCTTCCATATCTTTCAATGCTTTAAGATCACCCCCATCTATATACCCACTATTCGTTAAATCACCATATGGCCCACAGGGTAATTCTCTCCCATCTTCCGGTATTTCACCATTCTCTTCCCCATTTCCATTCTCTTCCCCATTTCCATTCTCTTCCCCATTTCCATCATCTTCTCCGTTACCATCATCTCGTATTGTATCATCCTCTTCGGAGGTGGTTGGACGGTTATCAAAAAATTTTCCATCACTATCCCTAGACACATCCTGAGTACTATCTGCAATCTCACCTAAAGCAGTCAAACATTCGTCCTCACTAATAAATGCATTTTCATTCCCCTCAACTTCATTCAAATCATCAAAATATTCACCGTCTAAACGCCACCTAGCCCCCCATCTGTTACATGTATTTATTTGCCAGGCTAAATTCCTACTATCTTCAGGCATACAAATACATTCATCATAATCAGGATGTCCAGCAACACAATCATCCAAACTGTCGGCCTCCTGCCAACCAAAATTCTTCAAATTCTCGTAAGTATCACCATCTCTTGCTACAGCAATACAATCGCCCCCGTCAGGCTCATCATCTATATCTGGCACAGACTCAAAAAGCCTTTCATAATAATCATCTCCTTCAATTTCTTCATATTCCCTTTTGGTACAAAAAACTTGCCTATATTTTTTTTCACGAGACTCGCCTGACTCTTCAGACCAAGCACAAGTTTTTTCATTATTAGGGTTGTAACAATAAGCATCAGACATTTTGTACTCTTCAGCCTCTATCCCTTTTTTAAATTCATCTATATAATCCTGATCTACGTCCTCACCTAATAAGTCTTTTTCCGTAGATAAAACTAAATTAAGATACCTATCTGCCAAATCTTCTTGATTACATTCCATATCACCACGATAGCTAAAAAGATTACCTGTACACTCTAAAGACGACGAATCTTCAGTTAGACTTCTCCTAAAAGAGGACAAAGCTCCACCTCTATCATCATCACTACCGAAATGAATCCATTTACCATCTTCACCACAAATTTTTATTCCCTCATCATCACAAACTGTACTACCTATGTGGTGTTCTTGACGATGTGGAGGACCCTCTCCTTCAGGATATACATCCAAATCACAGGTCGTTATTTCTTCTTCTTCGCAAT
>SL_8KL_010_SEDDRAFT_10002947_pt1 | contig 14152 bp, 10 predicted proteins | sample SodLakKL_010_SED_4_FD_11160 | JGI IMG/M metagenome (IMG submission 11160) | reverse complement strand
CAAACGGTTTATAAGCCCATACAGAAGATCATGCTCACTTATTATCAGTTCTCCAATTTCTAAAAAATCCATAACAGCAAGCAAAATTAATATCCCGACACAGATAATATCAGCTCTGGCCGGTTCCAGACCTTTGATCTCTTTTCTTTCATTTAGATTAAGTGAGCATATTTTTTTATATATTTTTCGAACTGATGTTTTTTCAATAGAAAACAGATGGATTTTTTGCGGATCATAATCTGTTAATTTCTGTTTTATGGCCCCCAGAGTTGTAATAGTGCCCCCCACTCCAACAGCTTTTTTAAACTTTTGATCCCCGGGCAGCTGTTTTTTGATCAGCTTCCCGGCAGAATCTTTTATTTTCTTTTCTTCTTTAGGGGAAATTGGTTTTTTGGAATCCAGTATAAATTTTTCATTAAACCTAACAGCTCCCATATTAACACTTTTTAAATTTATCTTTTTTTTATCCTGCTTATTTTTCCAGACAAATTCAGTACTTCCCCCACCGATATCGATAATCAAAAAATCCTTTTCATCAATACTGGAAAAAACTCCTCTGTATATCAGTTGTGCTTCCTGAAATCCAGAAATAATTTCCAGATTAAAACCGGTTTCCCCCTTTATAATTTTCTTTATTTCTTCTCTGTTTTTTACTTCCCGCAGGGCACTGGTGCCCACCACAGCAGACCTATCCACCTTATACTCATTTATTTTTGTTTTGAACTTCTGCAGTGCTTTTACTATTCGAAATATGGCTTCCCGGCTCAGTATTCCCTGTTCAATGTCTGCTCCGGGACGGGTGGTTATTTTTTCTCTTAAAAGCTCCTGCAGCCTGCCCTTTTTTTGTTCAACAATTAACAGCCGGGTGGAGTTACTTCCTATATCTATTGCGGCCAAACGCATATGATCCCCCCAAATTTAACTCTGACAGTATTTTTTAAAATTATTTTTACATTCTTCAGCACCGGGTAACATTCTGTAGACTTCTTTCCCCACCGGATTCTCTCCCCGGGCTAAAAAATCAGCTAGATGTACATGTAAACATTTGATCCCGGTTTTATCCCTGATACCCCCTACCCCGGACTGCTTTAAAACCCGGTATAGATCGGGAGAAATCTCTTTAATTTCTTTTTTCTGCTCAGAAGAAAGCAGTTCAAACCGCTGCCGGGCATAACTCCGGTGCATCTTTCTCATCTGAGCGGCAAACTCTTCATCCTTTTTCATTTTTCCGGTAAAATGGCCTACAAGGCCCTTATCCTCAAGTTTAGAAACTTTTTGGACATAAAAAGGACAGCTTAACCAGAAAAGAGTGGGAAAAGCTCTCTTATTTTTAAAAGGATAAGCTTTCAGAACCATAGGTTTTCCCCGGGGACATCTTATTTCAACACCTTTCAAATTATCCGGAGAACGATCCAGCTGGTTTTTTATTATTTCTTTATCCACCTCGGTAATATCAGACATAACAGGACCTCCTGAATAACTATAAAAAAACATCCCCTAAAATAAGAGGATGCCTTTAATTCAATAACTGCATTTTTATTTATTATTTATAAGAAATAATTATATGTCAAAAGTATTTTATAACAATAAAATAGCTGGACCTCGATTAATATCATAAATAAATATAAAGAAGCACAATCTATCTATTTATTAACTATTAATTTTTATTATTACCACCGCGCTTTGCTTCCCTCTTTTTAAGATCCTGCTGGCGGTCACTGCTCTGTTCTCGAAATTGATCCATTCTTTCCTCAAAAGACATCTGGGGAGCATGTTCTTTACGATCGGAAGGATCATCCAGCCGCTTAATAGATAGACCAATCTTTCCATCATCATCAATATTAATGATTTTAACTTTTACTTCTTCATCCTCTTCCAGATAATTGCTTATATCTTTTACATAAGTATCAGCAACTTCTGAAATATGAATTAAACCAGTTTCACCTTCCGGCAGTTCAACAAAAGCCCCAAAATTGGTGATCCCCGTAACTTTACCTTTAACTTCACTTCCTACTTCAATGGACATTTCTAAAAATACTCCTCCTTGATATTTTATATTAGGTACATTATACCTCACAATTAACAACATGTCAACCAAATTATGATTGAATTTTAATAGTAATCTATTTCTGAATTGATAACCCAACCCGGCTGCGATTTTTTTCAATCGAAATAACTTTGACCAATACAGTTTGTCCTATACTTAACTCTTCGAGGGGATGGTTAATGTAATCATCACTTATATTTGAAATATGAACCAATCCTTCCTGTTTTAACCCTATATCTACAAATGCACCAAAGTCGACCACATTAACTACCCGGCCCCTGAGCACCATCCCCGGCTGCAGATCATCTATTTTCAAAATATCTTTTCTGAATAAGGGTTTTGTCCGCTCCTCACGAGGATCACGCTGGGGTTCCAGCAAACATTCGATAATATCTTTTAGAGTAGGCAGGCCAATATCCAGGTTATGGGCAAGTTCCTTTATAGAGAAGCTGTTTATTGAATTTTTCAGTTCCTTTTTTTTATGTTCTGTGTGAATATCCTCTACAGAAAAACCCAGCTGAGCTAACAATTCATGTGCTGTAGAATAATTTTCAGGATGAATAAGGGTTGCCGCCAGCGGGTCTTCCGGTGAAAATATTTTAAGGAAACCAGCTGCCTGTTTATAGGTTTTAGGACCAACCCCATAGACCTGCTTTAAATTTTTGATGAAATCAAATCCTTCATTTTTTTCTCTGTACTCAATAATATTTTCTGCTGTACTGGTGTTTATTCCCGCCACATATTGCAGCAGAAAAAAAGAAGCAGAATTTAAATTTACACCTATTTGATTGACCACATCAACAGTGATTTTTTCCAGTAACTCTTTAAGGGCTCTTCCTTTAATATCATGCTGATAAAGCCCGATCCCCAGATGTGCCGGCTCTATCTTTACCAGCTCGGCCAGGGGGTCCTGCAGACGCCGGGCTAAAGAAATAGCACTCCTGATTCCCGGATCCAGATTGGGAAACTCACGGATTCCAGCCTCAGATGTTGAATAATATGAGGCCCCGGCTTCATTAATAATTGTATAGGTCAATGATAAATTTTCTTTTTTTATTAAATCAGCTATAAATTTTTCTGTTTCTCTTGAAGCTGTCCCATTACCCAGAGCCAGAATGTCTACCTCATATTCATTAATTAACTGCACCACTTTTTGATAAGCATCTTCTTTTCTTCTGTGGGGTGGATGGGGATAAAGCACTTCACTTTCCTGATATATACCCCTTTTATTAACAACAGCAGCTTTAGTTCCACTCTTAAAACCAGGGTCCAGGCCCAGCACTATCTTATCTCGAACCGGAGGCTGCAGTAATAAATCCCTTAAATTTGCCGCAAAAATATTTTGAGCCTGCTTTTTGGCTCTTTCAGTCAGCATTCTTCTCATTTCGCGGACCATGGAAGGGGCCAGCAGTCTTTTATATGCTTCTTCAACTGCCAGACAAAGCTGTTTTTTGAAAAATGAATTACCTGTAATTATTTTTTTTTGAATTTTATTGATGATCTCCTCACCAGAAACTCTTATATAAACTGAAAGGACCTCTTCTTTTTCTCCCCGATTGATAGCCAGTATTCGGTGAGGAGGAATTTTAGAAATTTTTTCCCGATAATCATAATACATCTGATACCTATCACTATTTTGATTGTCGTTTTCCCTCTTTTTGGTAACCACGGTCCCTGTTTTTTTAAAAAAATTTCGGGTAATTTCCCTAATCTCTATATCACTTGAAATCCATTCAGCAATAATATCCCGGGCTCCCTGAAAAAGCTTTTCCTCACTTTCATTGAATATATCTTGATCAATATAATCTTTTATTTTTATTTCATCTTTTTCTTTGTTTATTTTTTGCTGCCATATTAACTGAGCCAGGGGTTTTAAACCTTTTTGTCGTGCTTTATCGGCTCTGGTTTTTCTTTTTTTTCTGTAAGGACGATAAATATCCTTAAGCTTCTGTATTGAGTCGGTCCGTTTAATTTTTTGTTTCAGCTCAGAGTCCAGCTTGCCCTGTTCTGAAAGCAATTTTGATATTTTTTCTTTATGGTTTAATAATTTTTTGTAATATTCGTGTTTTTTCTCAATCTCTCTTATTTTTTGGCCGGTCAGAGCCCCGGTTTGTTCTTTGCGGTACCTGGCTATAAAGGGCACCGTATTGCCTTCATTGAGTAAATTAATTACCTGCTGGATCTGTTTTTTTGAAATAGCAAGTTCATTAGCAGCTTTTTCGATATATTTGTTTTTCACTATAGTATTTTATTCCTCCTCTTCAACCGGAACCAGCAGTGTTTCACCGGGTTTTACCAGCCCCAGTTTTTCACGGGCAATTCTTTCAATAAAGTCATCATCTTCAACTTTTTCCAGCTCTTCTTTTAGCTCTTCTCTTTGCTGCCGAACTTCAATTAGCTCCTGCCTGTGCTGTTCGATCTCCTGCTCCAAATTTTTTACAGTACGGTAATTTTCATATATTTTCCAGCCCGCAAATATAAAAACAAAAATCACCACAATCAACAATATTTTCAGCAGAGTTTCTTTTCCCGGTTTATTCATAATAACTCCCCCAGTATATTTTCAAAACTTTACTGCCCAATAGAAAAATCGGTTATACATTTTTTTTGAGGGTCCATGGAAAAGCGCCATAATTCCAGGTGGTGAGCACGAGAAGAATGAGGAAAATTAATTCCGGTATGAAACCTGCATAAGTCCTGAAAAACTTTCTCCTCTAAAGGATTTTTGGCAAAATAATTGCTGATCAGGGTAATATGAAACTGCCAGTTTTCTTCATAATCATCAATTACCGAAAAATCTCTTTTATCTAATTCCCGGTGTACTCTACCGGCCAGTTGAACAAGTGATTCTGTGGGTACTACATTTAACACCAAAAAATTGTTTCTATAATTAATAAAGCAATCCATTTCCTCTATCTCAATTAATACCGGCTCACAATTTTTCAAGGTGCTCTCTATAACTTCAATTGCTTTTTTTTCATCTGCATCCTTATTAATTTTATCAATCGTCATATGAATTTCCGGATAACTATCTTCCAGATATATATCATAATACTCTGATATTTTTTGCTGCATGGATTGAGCAAATTCCAGAACACTTCCTTCAGGCAGAAGAACTAAAAATAATTCTTCTATCAAAATATAATCCTCCTTTATAAATAATACGGTCCCCAACACTTCTATTCTGATTATAGTATAAATCATACTCTTATTCAAAACAGATTCAAAACAGATTAAATGAAATTTCTTTCCTGTTTTATGATTTTTTCTATTTTTTCCCCTTTAATAATACCCGGAAACTCGATTTAAATATAAACAACCCGGTTATAAATTAGTCTATTTTTTTGCAGGAACTTCTTTCAACAAGCTCAGTCGGGACAATTACCGGAGAAAATTCTTCATCATATATAATATTAAGCAGTGTCCGGGCCGCCTCACGGCCTATTTTTTCTTTTTTCTGTCGAATTGTGGTTAAACCATAATGCTCACTGAGCTCAATATCATCAAAGCCCACAAATGAAAAATCTTCAGGAATCCGATAACCTCTTTTTTGCAGCTCTTTTATGGCCCCTACGGCAAAGATATCCTGACAGAAAAAAGCAGTAGGCAGGTCCGACATTTTTAAAAAACTGTTAATGCACTTTTTGCCTTCTCTTTGAAAATATTCTCTGCTAAATACCCAGTCCGGATTATAAGTTAGACCAAGCTCATTAAGTTTCTCCCGATATCCTTTAAATCGCTTGTCGGCGGGTTTAAACCCATAAGGCCCTCTTATAATCCCAATTTTTTTATGTCCTTTTTTATACAGATATTCCACAGCTGAGCGGGCCCCGGCAGCATTATCGGATGTTATGTAGGTCGTCCTTTTTCCCTCCAGCTCGATATCTATAAAAACTGCAGGAATACTGGACTGAACAAGTTTTTTAAACTGAGCCAGGTCAATATCTCCAAAACCCATCATCAAAACCCCATCGACATTTCTGTTTCTTGCTTTTTCAGTAAAACTGAAATTAACCCAGGTCTCACCCCAGGCTTTATTGGTGAAATAAAGGATATTAAAACCTTTTTTTCCCAGATAATCCTCTATTCCTTCCATTACATCACGAAAGAAAAAATTGTTTAACCTGCCCGGATCAAAAATACCGATAGTTTTTGAAATCTTGGTTGACAAACTGCGGGCAGTAGCATTGGGAAAATAGTTGTTTTCTTCCATTATTTTAAGAATCTTTTTTCTGGTTTCTTTATTAATCCCCGGATAATCATTTATAACTTTGGAAACCGTTGATTTAGAAACATCTGCCATCCGGGCAATATCTTTAATAGTGGTCATAAATATCACTTCCTGTTTTTTAGAGAAACCGGTAACTGCTGAAACCAGTTTATTAATTGGGCCTTCTCATATTATATTAATTGACTGCTCCCAAAATACGGAAAAATTTTTTCCGGGCTTAAATGAAATAACTAAAGCAATAGATTTTTCATCTCGATATTTCCATTATTCAAAACCGCTATCTGCCGGTAACCAATTTCCTCTAGCAGAGCAGCGGCCTCTTTTAATCCGGCCCCAACTCTATCAGGTGCATGTGCATCAGAAGCAAGGGTTACCGGGATATCCAGCTGATACATTTTTTTGATAACTTCCCGGGCAGGATATATTTCATTGACCGGTTTGTTTACACCATTGGTATTAATTTCAACTACCATATCATTTTTTTTAATTACATCAAGTACCGGTCTTACAAAATCCAGGAGAGTCTTTTTTTTAGGAAAATAGCCGAATACTTTTATTAAATCCAGATGACCAACAATGTCAAACAGTTCAGTATTAAAGGCCTGGATTAATAAATCAAAATAATCCTGATAAACCTGATTAATTTCTCTTTTTTTAAATTCTTCTCTGTAGGCGGGATGATCAAAGTTCCAGTCCTTTATAAAATGGACCGAACCAATCAGAAAATCGAGATTATATTTCTCTCTCATTTTGCCATAAACCTGTTCTTTTCCCGGGCGATATCCTATCTCTAAACCTAATTTTACACTGATAGGACCTGTTTTTTTTATTTTTTTTAAATAACTCCAGTTAATCTGATCCAGATAAATATCATGGTCACTAAAGCCCAGTTCCTGTATATTATTCTTTTGAGCCTGATCAATAAATTGCTTTAAATATGATAGAGTAACCTCTCTTCGGCCATGGGCATAGGGATGAGTATGATAATCAACAAGAAAATATTTATTTTTTTTCATATATTTTAAAGGACTCCCTGTTTTATCTTAATAATAATTAATCAAATCAATCACATACTTCAAAACCACAGCTGTTGCAGACTTCACAGCCTGCCTCCTGGTCCAGATCAGCCTTACAATTGGGACATACACCGGCATCAATAAAATCCTGATCGTCCATTTCTGTTTTGCCGGGAGATTCTTCCTTCCCTTTCAAAATACCTTCCCGGGCACATCCATCCCGGTAAACTGTTACCCCTTTAAGACCTTTTTCCCAGGCATACACATAAAGGTCTTTTATCTCTTCAACAGTTGTTTCATTATCAAGATTGATGGTAGAACTAATTGAGGCATCAATGTATTTCTGCCAGACAGCCTGCATATCAATCCGCTCTTTATAATTTAGGTCATGGGCATCTACCACATAATCAGGTAAATCATCTTCACTTTTTATTTCCTGCTGCTGCATTAATTCAGCCACCGTATTATCAAAAATATCATATTCTGTCTCTTCATCATAAAGAGTTTCTGTCTTTCGGGTGTGGCTGACCTTGAATATTGGCTCTATTCCCCCACTTACCTGCAGTAAATTGCTGATACTTCCCGTGGGGGCAATAGTTAAAAGCTGACTGTTTCGCAGTCCATATTTTTCAATCAGCTGCAGAGTTTCTTCAGAAGCATTGGTCTGCAGAAATTCACTTGCCAGAACAGCCTCTTTTTTATACCCGGGAAAAGCACCCTCTTTTTTGGCAAGTAAAGCTGACTGCTGCAGGGCACTGTTGATCATATTATATCCAATTCTGTCACATAGGGAAAGAGCTTTTTCACTTCCATATTTAATACCCATCATGATCAGCATTGAACCCAGACCCATCTGGCCCAGACCAATCTGCCGCCAGTATTTTACACTTTCCTGCTGCTCTTCTAAGGGATGTAAAGGCAGGCCTTCTTCCAGCATCTCATTAAGATATACCACCCCATGGCGAACTGCTTCCTTAAAATCATCCATACAAAATGAAGCCTGTTCCGTATAGGGCTTATCCACAAATTCAGCCATATTCAGTGAACCTAAAAGGCAGGACCCTCCTGCCGGAAGTGGTTCTTCCCCACAGGGATTGGTTCCGGCAAAACTGAATTCTTCATCCTCACTCAGAAGATTCCAGCTGGAAATTTTATCCCAGAAAAGACAGCCAGGCTCTCCCGAATACCAGTTACTGTAGGCTAATTTATTGAATATTCTGCTGGCATCAACTTCTCTGGAAATAACTTCTCCAGTATCCTCTACTTTAAAATTCAAATTATAATCCTCATTATCTAAAACCGCATTCATAAAATTATTAAACATTCTAACCGACATATTAGCTTTATTTACCGCTTCCAAATCAAGTTTTTTATCGATAAATTCTTCAATATCAGGATGATCCACGGCTAAAGAAATCATTAAGGCCGCCCTTCTTCCCTTTTGACCTATTTTTTTACTTATAATATCATAAATATCAAGAAAACTGACACTTCCACTGGTTGTTTTGGCAGCATTATTTACTCTCGCTCCCCGGGGGCGAAGCCGGCTGATATCCAGTCCCGATCCCCCCCCATAGGAAAATGTACGGGCAATTCTCTTTCCGGCATCTATAATTGACTCCAGATCATCTTCTGGAGGTGTTGTCACATAACAGTTGCTGTATGTGATTTTTATACCTTTTTTTTGCAGACCTCTATTGGCAAGAATTCTGCCGGCCGGAAGAAACTTTTTTGCTTTAATATATTTTCTAATAATATCATTACTGCCGGCTACTCTTTCAAAAAATTCTTCAAAACTTTCACCTTCGAACTGATACTTCCGGGTCCATATGGAAAGGGGCAGTTCATCTTTAATCCATTCTTTGCGCTTCTGAGCATGGCGTTCCCGGTATCTAATATATTTTCTGGCCAATTCAACATAACCGGCATCAATCAGATTTTTTTCAACAATATCCTGTATCTCCTCAACATGAGGTTCAGTATATTTTTCCTTTACTTCTGAAACCACCCTGGATGTTATGTCCTCAACAAATGAGAGATCTTCTTTATTAACCGCCTCAGCAGCATTTTTTATGGCATTTCTTATTTTTGTCTCATCAAAGGCAACCTTCTTACCACTTCTTTTTATAACTTTCATAAATGTTTGCCCCCCCAATTATTTATTTAATTTATTCAGTTATAGTGCTTAATCTCATTATTATTAATTGGTCCGGTTAATCTTTAAGAATAGACTTCTTGATTTGATATTGATAATTTGTTAAATAATTTAGCTATTTTTAAAAAATTTATTAAAAATGCAGATAAAGGTGTATTTAATTCTAGCATAAAATAAATAGTTATTGCAACCTGTATTAAAAATTGTTCCTGCCAAGCTTTTGGGAAATTATCTGTAATCTGTACGGAAATTTGCTCTTTTCTTACCTTTTATACCCAAAAACTTTTGTTTCTTGAAATTTATTATTGATATATAAAAATAATTATAGTAAAATAAATGTTAACATCAAAATTGCATTGTTTGAGGAGGGGTTATTTATATGTACAAGGTACTGGTAAGTGATAGAATCGCTCAAACTGGTATTGATATTCTTGAAGAAAAAGCAGAAGTAACTTATAACACTGAACTTAGTCGGGACGAGTTTCTAGACATTATTGGTGATTATCATGGTATAATTGTAAGAAGTATGACTGTTCTCGACAAAGAAGCTTTAGATAAAGCAAATAATCTAAAGGTTATTGGCCGGGCCGGTACGGGGTATGACAATATTGATGTAGAAGAAGCAGCGAAAAAAGGAATTTATGTTTTCAACACTCCAACCGGGAACACCATATCAGCTGTCGAACATACTATGGGTCTGATGCTTTCTTTATCCCGCAATATACCTCAGGCCAATAATGCCCTGAGAGAAGGAATATGGGATCGACAAAAATATATGGGTAAAGAATTAAACAAAAAAACACTGGGGATTATAGGGCTGGGTAAAATAGGCAGCAGAGTAGCCCAGAGAGCACAGGCCTTCCATATGAACGTTATTGCCAATGACCCTTATCTGGCCCCGGAGAAAGCGGAAAGAATCGATGTACCACTCTTACCTTTTGAGAAAGTATTAAAAAAATCAGATTATATATGTATTCATACTCCTTTGAATGATGAAACCCGACATATTATAGGTAGTGAAGAATTCAAAATGATGAAGGATTCGGCCCGTCTAATTAATACAGCCCGGGGAGGAAACCTGGATACTGAGGCTGCTGCTGAAGCAATAAAAAATAATGAGATAGCCGGCTTAGCTGTGGATGTTCATGAGAAAGAACCCTTTGAACCTCATGAAAACCCCCTGGTTCAGTTTGAAGAAAAAGTTATCATGACCTGCCATCTGGGAGGCACCACCACTGAAGCGATGGACAATGTCTCTATAACTGCCGCCGAGCAGGTGCTGGATGTACTTCTGGAAGACAAACTACCCGAATCTCCCCTTAATATTCCCACAATTGATTCTCAGGAACTAAATAAATTTAAATCCCATCTGAATCTAATCAATAAACTGGGCAACTTTATGGCTTACTGGAAGGGAAATGAAAGAATCCAGTACATTGAAGTTGAATATGGAGGAGAAATATCGGAGACAAAACTGGAGCCTTTTACCCGTTCTCTGGTCAAAGCCCTGTTAGATCCCATTCTGGACAGCAGAGTAAACCTGGTAAATGCCCCAATTGTTGCCGAAGAAAGAGGCATCACCCTTAAGGAAAGCACCATTACCCCACCTAAAGGACTCAATAATATAATCAGGCTTAACATAAAGACCAATAAAGGATCTTACAGTATTGGGGGTACTTCCCTGCCCATTGGACTGAGAGTTGTTGAAATTAATAACTATCGAATTGACCTGGATCTTGATGGTAAGTTTCTGGTATTAACCTATAAAGACAAACCGGGAGTCATAGGAAAAATTGGAACCACTCTGGGAGAAAATAATATTAATATAGCCAGTATGCAGGTTGGAAGAGAAGCAGCCGGAGGGGAAGCAATTATGCTGCTCCAGACTGACACAAAACCATCTCCGGAAGAAATGAATACTTTAGAAAATCTATCCGAAGAACTGGAAATAAAAGACATGTGTTATATGGAAATATAAAAATCACCAAAGAACAATTTAAAAGTAAGACATTTGTCCTCCTCTGTTTTCCTCTATTTAAAGAAAAACTTTTTAATTAATTGGTAATCCCCACTTTCGATGGTCAAAAATATGATAGAGGGAAACCAACTTATTTAGCCGGGGAGGACAAATGTCATTATACTCCCCATAAATACTTCATTTTACCGTTTGATCACTGTTCCCTGTTCGGTTTTTTGTACTTCATGAAATGGCTCCTTTTCTTCATTGATATACCATCTAAGTTTATCTTCCTCCCATTCCAGAATAAAAATATTAAACTGCCCTGTAAAAGATCCTTCTTTTAAAATATAATTATTGCTTATTCCATGTCCCCCAGAATAACCGGGACCGTGAACGGTTCCGTGTACTTCAGAAGGGCGATGTCCGAGTAATTCCATAATATCAATTTCTCCACCATCAGGCCAGCCCGCCTTTGTTCCCAGCATCCAGAAAGCAGGCCAGATTCCCTGTCCTTCCGGCAGTTTAGCTTTAATTTCAATCCTCCCATATTTCATATGCACATTATTTCGGGTAACCATCCTGGTTGAAGTATAATTATATTCACCGTATTGATCAGTTCTGTTTTCTTCTTTAATATCTATGACCAGTTTGTCATTTTTAATTCGGGCATTTTCTCCGGCCGTATAATACTGTAATTCCGCATTACCCCAGCCCGGAATTCCCTGAGCATGGCCATTACCCACTTCAAAAGACCAAAAATCCCTGTTTATTTCAGCTCCCTCAAATTCATCACTCCAGATCAGCTCATCCTCCAGATTATACATTCTGATATAGTCTACCAGCATCTCCTGGGGAAATTCAGTAGTTTCATCAGGATAACCCGGCCAGTGACCACCAACTGCTGTATTTATTATTAAATAAAACTCATGATTAAAAACCCATCTTCCCTGCTCTGCCAGAGCTTTATTCCAGCTAAATCTCTGTGATATCCCTATAGAAGCAAGAAAAATAATCATAATTAATAATATAAAATAAAACATTTTAAGTTTTGAACTATATCCTGTCATTTCTATTCAGCCCCCAAAAGTATTTTTAATGAACATGAAAAAAATTACCGAAATCCTGATCTGCAGATAACCAGCTGATATAATCCGATAAACCGGTAAAATNTATTTTCACCTTCCGGTCAATACTGCTAACACACAGCTTTAACTTAACGTGATCCCTGTTTCTCTTTGGCCACAGTTCTTTTTCATAATTTTCTTTCTTTTTTGCTCATAAAAATGGAGCGGGAAACGGGATTCGAACCCGCGACTTTCACGTTGGCAACGTGATGCTCTACCCCTGAGCTACTCCCGCATAAAAGATGGTGGAGGGGAAAGGATTTGAACCTTTGTAGGCATCGCCGGCAGATTTACAGTCTGCTCCCTTTAACCAGACTCGGGCACCCCTCCAGATTGGATATTGGAAGTTGGATTTTGAATTATAGTTTATATTTATCCAGCTTCAAACTTCAAACTTCTAACCCTAAATTTGGTGGAGATAAGGGGATTCGAACCCCTGGCCTCTACACTGCCAGTGTAGCGCTCTCCCAGCTGAGCTATATCCCCATATAGATTTGGAGCCGATGACCGGATTCGAACCGGTGACCTCTTCCTTACCATGGAAGCGCTGCTACCTGCTGAGCTACATCGGCAGAAAAATGGCGAGGGAGACGGGATTCGAACCCGCGCTCTCCGGCGTGACAGGCCGGCGCGTTGAACCAGCTACGCTACTCCCCCAAAAATAAATGGTGGGCGAAACAGGGCTCGAACCTGTGACCCCCTGCTTGTAAGGCAGGTGCTCTCCCAGCTGAGCTATTCGCCCAAAATGGCACCCTCAAGGGGATTCGAACCCCTGTCGCCAGGATGAAAACCTGGTATCCTAGACCCCTAGACGATGAGGGCACAGTAAATAACTTCTTTACTGGCGGAGAGGGAGGGATTCGAACCCTCGCTAGGGCATAATAACCCTACTACAGGTTTAGCAAACCCGCCCCTTCAGCCACTTGGGTACCTCTCCATATTAGAAATGGGAACTGGAATTTTTTTATATTAGTTCAAAAAAACCCTTCCAGCAGTATAATTTTTTCTCAAGGTGCAAATTATAATTAAAGACAAACATAAATCATCATCACCGAAAATAATTACAGGAAAAAATTGGTGGGTCTAAGAGGATTCGAACCTCTGACACCGTGGGTATGAACCACGTGCTCTAGCCGCTGAGCTATAGACCCAGAATGGAGCGGGAAACGGGACTCGAACCCGCGGCCCTCAGCTTGGAAGGCTGATGCTCTAGCCAACTGAGCTACTCCCGCCCATAAACAAATAATAATATTAAAAGAAAAGTGGTTGCGGGGACCGGATTCGAACCGGTAACCTCCAGGTTATGAGCCTGACGAGCTACCAGATTGCTCTACCCCGCGTGGTTGGTGAGCCATGGAGGAATCGAACCTCCGACAACCTGATTAAAAGTCAGGTGCTCTACCGACTGAGCTAATGGCCCAAGTTAATGGCTGGGGCGGCAGGATTCGAACCTGCGCGTCCTGGGACCAAAACCCAGTGCCTTACCGCTTGGCTACACCCCATCAAAAAATATTTAATTAAATTCCGGCAGCGACCCACTCTCCCACAGGGCTTCCCCTGCAGTACCATAGGCGCTGGAGGACTTAACTTCTGTGTTCGGTATGGGAACAGGTGTTGCC
>SL_8KL_010_SEDDRAFT_10002946_pt1 | contig 14155 bp, 7 predicted proteins | sample SodLakKL_010_SED_4_FD_11160 | JGI IMG/M metagenome (IMG submission 11160) | reverse complement strand
TGCCCTGGTGGATATGAAAGCAGTGCGTGAGCGTCGATTTGACATCCTGCGTCAAAATGCACAGGATCTGAGTTCCGCAGTTGATGATTATCTGAAGAGCGCTTATTCTGACAGGTAGGTTCGCAGATAAACATCCGCAATGCAGTATCCAAGAATGAGTGATGATGTGAACCGGTTGATTGTGACACTTTTCAACATAACATCAAAAGATTTGTAGAATGCAACGCAAACATCGTCCTTGCCCCCATAAAAACATAATCGGAGCCGCATGTCTTGCCCTGGTCGGGACGACCGCCGCAGCAACACCCGGTACCGGAACAGTGGCATTATCCGGTACCGCTAAACATACGCCGCCTGCGGACCGGCCTGATCTTCCAAATATCTTGTGGATCAGTACCGAGGATATCGGACCGCTACTCAGCGTATATGGCACACCTGGTATCCATACCCCCAATATTGACAGGCTCGCAGAGGACGGAATCCGTTACAACCACGCTTATACAACATCTGGTGTGTGCGCACCAAGCCGAAGTGCAATAATAACGGCTACGCACCAGGTAAGCATAGGCACACACAACATGCGCACCGGCCCCCATTACACCTACCGCTCTGCCGAAGAAGAAACCTACGAAACCTATCAGGGCGTGCAGGATGTGACCGGCCGTAACGTTCCGCAGTATTCGGCCGTGATACCGGCACACGTCCGGCCGTTTACCGAATACCTGCGCGAAGCGGGATATTACACCACCAATGCCGACAAAACGGATTTTCAGTTCAGCAGTCCGATAACGGCCTGGGATGAGATTGGCCCCCATGCGCACTACAGGAACGCACCGGAGGACAGGCCGTTCTTTTCCGTGATCAATCATCACGTGACCCATGAATCACGGATGTGGATGAAGAAGGATGATCCGCTGCTTACCCATCCCGATACGGTACCTGTGCCGGCTTATTTTCCGGATATTCCTGTGGTAAGGCAAGCACAGGCCAGGAACTTCTCAAATATCATGGAGTTGGACCAGCAGGTCGGAGCAATCATAGATCAGCTAAAGAAAGAGGGCCTGTATGACGAAACGGTGATTTTCTTCTGGAGTGATCATGGTGGTCCGCTGTTGCGCGAAAAAAGGGCGGTTGGCAACACAGGCTTGCATGTGCCGCTCATTGTCAAACTACCCTATGGTGAGAAGGCCGGGACTGTTGTGGATGATATCGTATCGTTGATGGATCTGGGCCCCACTGTGATGTCGCTGGCAGGGATACCCACACCGGAATACATGCACGGCAAGGCGTTTCTGGGGCCCCATGCTGCGGAATCACCGCACAGATACGCCTTTGGAGCGGCTGACCGCTTTGATACGGCCAATGATATGAGTCGTTCGGTTCTGGATGGCCGCTTTGTATATATTCGCAACTTTCGCCCGGAGCTTCCGCTCATATACCGTATTGCTTACCGCGAACAAATCGAAATGACCCGTGTATTGATTGAAATGAACCGTAAAGGAGAGCTTGAGGGCGATGCCGCATACATTTTCATGCCGACTAAACCTCTTGAGGAGCTATACGACCTTAAGAACGATCCGTATGAAGTGAACAATCTTGCCGGAAAACCCGAATATGATAAGAAGCTCAAGGAATTGCGTGGCGCACTGGCTGCCTGGCAGCTGGAAGTGGGGGATATGGGATTCATTCCGGAACGTGACCTTGTTGAAATGATGTGGCCCGGTTTGATTCAGCCGGTAACGGAACCGGTAGCGTTTTCCTATGATGGCGAAAGGGTTACCCTGCATTCGCCAACCGAAGGAGCGCGTATTGCCTATCAAATTGGAGAACGCATAGACGGGGAGCACTGGGAGCTGTATCACAAGCCGTTGCCGTTGTCAGTCGGTCAAACCATCCAGGCCAAAGCGGTTCGCATCGGGTATCGTCCCACAGAACGCAAGCGCTTTACGGCGCCTTGAAACCTCATATGCCTCTTTGTTCGTCCGGTCTGTTTCCCGCTAATTAATAAGCGGATCAGATGCGAACGGAAAAGCGGTAGGTTGTAAAATGGCGGTATGTTTCACCCGGTCTCAGGATAGCGTCAGGGAAATCCGGCTCGTTGGGCGCGTTGGGGAAGTTCTGCGTTTCAAGGCAAATACCTGAATAGCGCGTTAGCGGGGTGCCGCAAGATGAGATGTGAGTCCCGTCAAGGTTGCCTCCGGTATATAGCTGGATACCGGGTTTGCTTGTAAATGTTTCAAGGACACGACCGGATACGGGATCGTTTAGTATGGCAACGGGCGAAGCATTGTCACGGTTGCTTTGCAGCACATAATTATGGTCGTATCCACCGTCGAGGGTATCCATTCTGCTTCCGATGACATGGAATGTGGTGAAATCAAAAACGGTATCTTCCACCGGAACAATTTCGCCTGTAGGAATCAAGTCATGCTGCACCGGTGTATAATGACGGGCGGAAAGAAGAAGCTTGTGGTTCCGTATGCTGCATGAGGGATCACCGGAAAGATTGAAATAGCTGTGGTTGGTCAGGTTCAGCGGTGTGGCTTTATCGGAGGAGGCATGGTAAGAGATGACAAGTTCATTATCGTCAGTGAGTCTGAAGCTTGTACGAACAGTCAGATTTCCGGGGTATCCCTCGTCACCGTCCTTGCTCAGGCAGGAAAGAATCAGGCTTTTCGAACTGACATGCATAACATCCCAAACCACCTTGTGCAATCCCCGGGTTCCCCCGTGAAGATGATGCTCACCCTCGTTCCTGGTAAGACGGTACAGTGAACCATCTATTTTCGTGCTTGCACGGGCTATACGATTGGCATAACGGCCAATAGTTGCACCAATAAAGGCGGTATTACGGTAATACGCTTGCTGATCCTTCAAACCCAGTACCACATTGCCGAAGTTGCCGGACTTGTCCGGCGCCATGATCGAAATCACGGTTGCGCCGAAGCTTGCAATGGAAATAACCATCCCGTTTTTGTTTTTCAGGTGATAAAGGGAGGGTTCTGAGTTACTTTGATCCTTTACAGAGTTCGTCTCCATAAGCGGACGGGATTATAGCTCAAATTATTATTAATTTTGTTCAAAATACTGCACAATAAAAACAGATTTCCTTTCTGGATAGAGGAGAGCGTTTCAAACTCCGGAAAAGAAAAGATGCATTCAAGATATTCAAATATGGCTTTTGGGTGAAATAAATTTATATTGTTACAGAAGATATGAATGTGGTATCCTGTGTTGCAAATATTATGAGTCGACAATTCTCATGAAAAAAAAGAGCAAAATAAAGCACAGAAAGAGCAAAATAATTTAGGAATAGAATTTTGGCAAGTATTATTGATATATCATTTTTTTGTATACGAAAGATTTTGCTGATCGTTTTTTTTTCTCTTTCCAGTATATGTTATGTCCACGGGAATGTCTGGTATGTAGCTCCGGACGGCTCCAATCATACGGGCAATGGCAACGGCAGGACCCCAGCAGAACCGCTTCAATCCATTGCTTTCGCTTTTAACACCGCGGCCGGACCCGGGGATACGATTTTTGTGATGGATGGCGTCTACCGCAACAGTGGGTTTGGCAACGGGAGTCTTGATAATGGACCGGCCGCGTACCTTAATAATTCCGGCGAGCCGGGTCAACCAATCGTACTGACGGCCTATTCGGGCCATCAGCCGGTCATAGAGTTTGACGGCGCGGGCGGGTTTACGGCAAACAGGCTCAGTCATGTTGAGATATCCGGATTTCTCATACGGGGTCCGTCCGGCAGGATTAATGAGGCTGAAGCACTTATGCATCGTCTGATCCTGCCCAGGCCGAACTACTACAACGGAAGGGGAATTGCCATATGGGGTCCTGCAAATCACATCCGCATCCACAATAATACAGTCAAGGAATGTCCGGCATCGGGAATCCGTATCAACAGGGGAGACTATCTTACCATATCGCACAACATGATATATGGCAATACCAGGCATACCTCCGCAGCAGAAAGCGCGCTGGTGGTTGCCGATGCCCGGAGTATCGATGAGGCCGATTCCATAAAAATTCGCATTGAAAACAACATGGTCTGGGATAACCGGAACCTGATTCCTTTCTACACCCCCAATCCACCTGATATTGGAGTGCCGGATTACGGGACCAGAGAGCAGGACTATATTATTGACGGATCAGGTGTGTACATGACAAGGAACAAGGATTACGAATACGGCTGGTTTTATCTGGCCAACAACATTTCCTTCAATAACGGTATCAACGGCCTGGTTGTCCACCGCACCGATCGTGCCATCGTGATCAATAACACAAGTTACATGAACGGTGCCACGCCGCTTGAAAGTGGAAGACAGTCCTCGTCGGGCATAACATTGAACAACGCCGAGCACGTCCGGGTCTACAATAATATTTCCTGGGCCAGGTATGCCGATGACTTCGCTCTGGGCCGGTACGGGGAGTTGCGGGATGTTGTTCTGGAGGCCAATATTATCTACGGAGGTTTTTCGCCTTTTGAAACGGGATACCGGGAAGCTGATCCCCGTTTTGCGCATGCCTCTACGGATCCGGAAGCGGCTGACTTCTCGCTTGAATCCGGTTCTCCTGCCATCAATGCCGGGCTGTACAACACATATACTCCTGCGAAGGATTTTTTTGGCAGCAAGCGCATTCCCGAGTCCATGGACATTGGCGCGGTGGCCTACAGCACTCCGACTTCCATTGTGGAAACCATCAGGGATGCCGTGCCTGAGCCCGGTACACTTTGTGTAGAGGTATATCCCAATCCAACCAACAGCATGCTCAATATAGTACTGAACGACACGGACAGCATATCGTCACTCAGGATATTTGATGTGCTTGGAAGGACTGTTTATGCCGCCAATGGCCTGAGTTCGAATCAGTATCACATCCATACGGCCCTGTTTTCAAGTGGCCTGTATCTTGTTGTTGTTGAGGATGTGAAGCGTAATATCTCACAAACAACGGTAACCATTTTGGAGTGAATCTGCTTGTCCCCGGGCAGTTTAAAAAGAAATCTGTCTGATAATCCATAATATTTTAATCATGAACATGCCACTTTTTTCCAGTTTAGTATCTCGCATCCTGTTTGCACTGGTTGCGTGGTTTATCTTTGTCGGGAGCACGGTAAAAGAGCAGGTGAATATTCTGTTTATATCCGTGGATGACCTGAAGCCCAAACTCAATGTATACGGGCACGACTTTATCCATTCGCCAAATATGGATCGCCTGGCGAATACGGGGATTTTATTTACCAACGCCTATGCACAGCAGGCGATCTGTGCCCCTTCTCGTGCCAGTTTTCTTACAGGTTTGCGTCCGGATTCAACGCGTGTTTATGATCTGAATACCCATGTGCGGGATATGGTTCCCGGAGTGGTGACCATTCCACAGTATTTCAAGGATCGCGGTTATGCAACCAGGGGATGGGGCAAGCTGCAGCATTATCCCGGTCCCAATGGAGAGCGNGACCTGCGTTCTGATGGGAGCNACGAGTCNTATGCATGGACGGAAGGGTGGGGCAAGGGAGGCCATAAAGACTACGCCAATGAAGATAATATTGCCTATATGGCAATGCGGCAGAGGTTTGCGGAACAAANCGGTCTTACCGGACTGGAACGCTATCTGTTTACCCGGGGGCCGTCCGTGGAGATTTCCGATGTTGCGGACACCGTATACTCTGATGGCCATATGACCATGGAACTGGTTGCCGCCTTGGAAGAAAAATCAAAAATCCGGGAACCTTTTTTTTACGCAATAGGATATATTCGGCCACATCTTCCTTTCTCTGCCCCAAGGAAATACTGGGATCTGTACGACCGTGACAAGCTTTCATTGCCAGAGTTTACAGAGATGCCGGAAGGGGCGCCGAACTTTGCTTTCCAGGACTCATGGGAGTTGCGCAATTATCCCGACATACCGGGTTTGGGTGAACCCATTCCCGAGGAAAAACAGCTGGAACTGCTGCATGGCTACTATGCATCTGTGAGCTTTGTTGATGCACAGATTGGGAAAATCCTGGATGCTCTGGAAGAAACGGGACTCGATAAAAATACGGCTATAGTGCTGTTTGGCGATCACGGGTACCACCTGGGCGATCATGGCATGTGGTGCAAGCACACCAATTTTGAGCAGGCCAATCACAGTGCCCTTATATTCCGGCATCCGGAACGATTTGCAGGCACGGTGGTCAGCCAGCCTGTGGAGTTGCTCGATATGTTTCCAACGCTTGTGGATTTCACTGGTATGGACATGCCGGAAATGATGCAGGGTCAGAGTTTTGTTCCGCTCATGGAAAACCCGGAAGCGGAGTGGAAACCATACGCCATGAGTCAGTACCCAAGGCATATCCATGACAACCCTAACGGCATGGGCTATTCCATACGTACCGGGAGATACCGATACACCGAGTGGGTCGTAAATCCGGAGTGGGACGGCACCCGCTATTCGCATCCGGCACCGGGTAATGTGGTTGTGGCCCGGGAGCTGTATGACTACAAACTGGATTACTACGAGACGCGTAATTTTGTGGATGATCCGGATTATGCCGACGTGGTTGAGAAGATGCAACGCCTGATGTACAGGAAGGTCCAGTAGTAAGCACAAATGTAAAAGCCGCTTCCTGTGATCATTACAGGAAGCGGCCTTAATTGTGTGTCAGGGGACATGGCTTTTCAGGCTATTCTATTTCGAACAGGCTACTTGATTAGCGTCATGGACCGCGTCTGATGTGATTCACCGGCACGTATGTGGTAGATATAAGTGCCTGAAGCCAAGTCGGTGGCATCGAAGGATACCGTATGCCTGCCGGATGGCATGTGTTCGTTCAGTAGTGAGCGCACAAATCTGCCGGAAGCATCGTATACTTCCAGTGAGACATGTTCGGAGCTGACAAGGTCAAATACCAGTTTGGTAGTGGGATTGAAAGGGTTCGGATAGTTCTGATGCAGAGTGAAATTCCGGACAACCTCATTTGACGTGTCATCTGCGGAGGTTTCTTCTCCAGTGATTTCCACGATTTTCAGATGGTCAATATATATGGTATTGCCAAGGTTCCTCTCATAGTTGAGATTTACAGGTGCCCTGAGTTCCGTCGCATCATCGGTTACCTCAAAATCAAAAACAAGTTCCGTCCACTCGGTTCCGAATATCATACCGCGCTGTTCGTAATTCTCAAAACGGATATTCTGCGCAATCCCCGCAATTTCGGCGCTGTCTGATTCGGCCTTGACCCAAACGGAATAGCGGTACCGTTTCCCCTCCTCAATCACTCCGCCTTGATTGATGGCCTGGATATTCCACGGGTTGCTGCCCAGTTCAAGGATTTCGGCCATAAGGGCGCTCGAACCTTCAAAGACCGGATCTTCGACAATTTCAAAATTGGCAAGGTCACCATCCCCGTTGAATGTCCATGAAAAGATTTCACCAGGTGTGTCACCTTTAAAGGATAATGAAAAATCACCGTTACGAACAATGGTTTCACCTGGTGTCACGGGTCCGGTCGGACCGGCAAGTTCAATGATCTGTATATTATCCAGATAGATTGTATTGCCCTCGTTTTGAGTCATGTTCAAATGAATGGGTGCACGGATATAAAAATCGTCACGATCGGGATCGGTGGTGAACTGAAAAGAGAAACGTTCCCATTCCGTGAAAAACTCGTTGGGGTTACTGGCATAACCAAGTCTGGCGATTTCATGGAAATCGTTGTAGTAGCCTACGGTGAAGTCAGCTGTGGCTCCTGCAGATTCAGCTTTGGCCCATGCCGAAAACCGGTATGTGAAGCCGGGTTCAGTTGGGATATCATTGTTGACCATCTGAATGTGCCACCTGCTTCCAGGTGTTGGCGACACCACTTCAATTGCCATGGCTTTGTCACCATGCTGTACGGGATCTCCCACAATTTCAAAAAAGGCATACTCATATTCACCCAATTCCCCGGGTCCGTCCGAAATATTCCACCCGGGAATTCCATCGAACGGTGTATCGCCAATTTCAGACTCCTCAAAGCTTCCGTTAAAGTTTAGGGGCATCTGAGCATACGCCGCGGAAATCCAGCCAAATACCATCAAAATGGCAATAATCGCCCCTGTCTTTTTTATAAGTGTTGTTTTTATCATGTTTTTTTCTCTTATCGTTTTCAGTTAACTGCAGGAATTGTTGGCTGCTAAAATGCTTTTTCGCCAGAAGCATGACTTGGGCCAGAATCAGGTCATTCTGTCAACAGGCTTTTCCGTGTTTTTGGAAAAAGTTTGCAATCAGGAAAAAAGCCCCTTCATGCTATCTATAATCAAGAAACATAACTCGGATATTATATGCAATAAAAAATATATAAGTGAGCAAAATTATTATAATATTGCTCTTAAAGCTGGGTTCTATTGCTTAATAAGAGGAATATTCTTGTGATATGAGCAATTTTATTCTGTCTTGTAAGTGAAAAAAAATTTGTTCTGAATAGAACAATTTAACATATTGTCTGTGAGTGAAATTATCTTTAGCTGAAACGGGAATTTATTATTTACAGATAAAAATGAAGCTCTTTCATTGCAAACTTATCAGGATCATTACCACTCTCTTTGTGCTGGTCTTTCTGTGGCCGGACTCTGTTTCCGAACTTTTGGCTCAGCAACGTCCGGTAGAAGGATTGGTACTTTCCTCATCGGACAACGAAGCCATGCCCGGAGTCAACATCATTGTGAAAGGTACCCGCATCGGGACGACAACCGATGCTACGGGTTCTTTTTCCATAACTGTTCCGGAACAAGGTGATACCCTGGTTTTTTCCTTTATCGGATATCAGCGAAAGGAGGTTCTTATTGATGATGAGATGGATCTGCGCATTGTTATGGAGCCGTTGACCATTGTAGGTGAAGAATTTGTCGTTATAGGATACGGGGGCGTCAGACGGTCTGACCTTACCGGCTCGATCTCTTCCGTATCGGCCGAGCCGTTTGAAAATACCACGGCAAGTTCCTTCGATCAGGTCCTGCAGGGACGTGCCACTGGTCTCACCGTTACACGCAATACAGGACAACCCGGTGGTGGTGTTTCCGTTCAGGTTCGTGGGATTAATACATTAAGTGGTAATTCGGAACCACTCTACATCATTGACGGTGTCCCGTTCTCGGGTAACCAGGGAGGTAGCACAAATGCCTTGTCCACGCTTAACCCATCTGACATTGAATCTGTAGAGGTGCTCAAGGATGCGTCTGCTTCGGCCATTTACGGTGCAAGAGCGGCCAATGGAGTCATTCTTATCACGACAAAAAGCGGTTTGCCGGGACAGTTGAATGTGGACTACAATTCCTATTACGGTGTCCAGCAGCTCTCAAATACACTGGATGTGATGACATTGCAGCAGTTTGCGGAGTTCCGGAATATCAGGGCGGATATCATCGGATGGGACAGGCAGGCCATGTTCGTCAATCCGGCGATTCTTGGTGAGGGGACGAACTGGCAGAAAGAGCTTTTTGGACCCGCACCCATGATGGAGCACAACATTGCCTTCAGCGGAGGCACGGAACAGACACGCTATCGCTTGTCTGCCGGTTATTTCAGCCAGGATGGTGTTGCTGTAGGTTCCGGTTTTACCCGATACTCCATGCGTTTGAATCTCGAAAACCGTCCGGTTGAGTGGATGCAGATCGGTTCGCGCCTGAACATAAGCCAGGCCAATGAGACCATAACCGTAACCAACGACCGGCTGATCATGATGGCCATACGTCAGTCCCCTAACATACCCGTACGCATGCCTGACGGCGGATGGGGCGGGCCCGACGAGGGTGAATTTACACTGGACAATCCGGTGGCCCTGGCACAGCTCAACCAGAATGACCGTAAACGCACCCAGTTGAATGGGAACTTGTTTGCAAACATTGATGTCAATGAAAACATTAACTGGCGTTCCGAGTTTATCTTCGGGAGAAATTTTGAGGACCGGTACGAGTTCAATCCAACCTACGAATTCGGCCACCGTTTTCGTGACATCAACTCTGCAAGCCGCCAGGCAGGTGAAGGCATGTTCCTTGAAGGAAAGTCTTTCGTAACTTTGAATAGGACTTTTGGAGAGCAGCTCAACACCACTTCCATGATTGGATATGAAGTCCGTGTCAACGAGTTCCAGGGGATTAATGCCTCACGTGAGCGATTTCCGGGAAATACGGCCAGGGAACTGAGCGCCGGTGATATTTCCACGGCGTCCAACAACAGCTGGTCCGGCTCCAACTCCATGCAGTCCTTTTTCGGTCGCATCAATCTCAACTACAACGATCGCTATCTGCTTACCACGACCATGAGGGCGGATGCCTCCTCCCGATTTGGAGCCAATAATCGATGGGGTTACTTTCCCTCTCTGGCTGTCGCATGGACGGTTTCAAACGAGTCCTTTTTTCCGTTCCCGGATGCCTTCAATGAATTGAAACTCCGTTTGGGATATGGGTTTGTCGGTAATGAGAACATCGGAAACTACATGTTCGGATCGGTTCTCAGTACTTTTCCAACCGGAAGGGGTAGCGGTATGCGGCACACAAACATTGCCAACCCGGACCTGAAATGGGAGTCCACGGAATCCGTGAATGCCGGCCTTGACATTGCCGTGTTCCGGAACCGCATCCGACTAAGTGTGGATGCCTATCAGAAATGGACGAACAACCTCCTCATGGCCCAACCATTACCGCTGTATGCCGGTGTAACCGGTGCTGTGGGAATTGGCGCCCCCATCATTAATGTCGGATCTCTTCAGAACAAGGGCATCGAGATCAATGTGAGGACTGTGAATATTGATTCCGAATTCAGATGGGAAACGGATCTGGTTTATTCGATGAACCGCAACGAGGTGACCCGGATGGACCAGGAAAACAGCTTCATCGAAAGGAATCTCGGTTCTGTGCCAATTACCCGGACCGTTGTAGGTCAGCCCGTCGGGCAATTTTACGGCTACATTGTTGAGGGTATTTTTATCACCGAAGAAGACCTGCTCAACCATGCCCGCCAGGCCGATCAGATCAGCAGGTCAGATGGTTCCTGGCTGGGCGACTTGATGTTTCGTGATCTCAATGGGGACGGTGTGATCGATGAGCAGGACCGGACGGTCATAGGCGATCCCAATCCCGATTTTACGTTCGGAATTTCCAACACCTTCCGCTACCGCAGTTTCGATCTCAGCATCTTTATAAACGGCAGCTATGGGAACGATGTGTTTAATAACGTTCGCCGAATGGCGGAAAACCCATCCGAACGAAGGGGCATACTGGCTGCCGTGGCCGAACATGCCCGTGTGGAAAGGATCGATCCGGAGAAACCCTCAACACTGGACAATCTGCATGTTATTAATCCGGAAACCACCATACCCAGGGTTGTGCATGGTGATCCCAACGGCAACCAGCGTGTCTCTGACAGATTTGTTGAGGATGGCAGCTATATCCGGATCCAGAATATTACATTCGGCTACAATTTGCAGCCATTTCTGATGAACTGGCTCAACGTGAGAAGTTTCCGCGTTTACGGCAGTGTGGAGAATCTGTGGACGTTTACAAACTATTCGGGTTACGATCCGGAAGTTGGTGCGTTCAATCAGGATACATTGCGGCTTGGTGTGGACGATGGCCGCTATCCCTCTCCGCGTATCGTCACTTTCGGGTTGAATCTTGGTTTCTGATGGCTTGACGTGACGAAATGTACACTTTGTCCAATAATAACAATTAAGAATTCAGACTTTGGCAGACAGCATATGAACCGACTCCTATCAACTACTGTGATTGCAACAGCCGCACTTCTCGTTCTTTCTTCCTGCGGGGATGATTTCTTTCTGAGACCTCCCGGCAACCAGGTGACGGTGGAAGATTTCTACCAGACCGAAGAAGATCTGTTCATGGCAACGGCTCCCTTGTACAACGGCTTCTGGTTTGATTTCAACAATCTTGCCTATATCGATATCGGGGATGCCCGTGGTGGAAACATGAACACCTTTGGCGGCGAAACCCTTGAACTGGCCGCTTTTTTTGAGACAGCCGCCAATTCCCGGCTGGCCGAAGCCTGGCGATCATTCTATAAAGTTGCCGTCAATGCCAATATCATCATTGAAAATATCGAGGAACGCGCTTCCCGGGATATACCCGAGCTGGTGAGAAACCACCGAATTGCAGAAGCCCGCTTCATGCGCGGTGTTGCCTATTTCTATCTTCTTCAGCTTTGGGGCGATGTCCCGATCATCAGCAATACACAGCGATTGCTTGACAACCCCAATGTGCGGCGCAACCACAGGGAAGATGTCATGCAATTTGTGATCAATGACCTGAACTTCGCCAAAGACCATCTGGTGATCGATGATGTCCCGGGCAGTGTAACCAGCTGGTCGGCAAAAAGCATGCTCGCCCGGGTATACCTTACACGCGCCTATTATGACAGCCAGGGTGGGCTGCTTGTCCAGTCTGACCTGGACAAGGCCCGTGATTATGCGGAGGATGTGATCCTCAATGGACCCTACGAGCTTATGCAAAATTACGCCGATTTATTCAAGCGTGAACACAACAATAACAGCGAAAGTATATTTGCCCTGCAGTGGACTACTGACGGCGATGCGTGGGGAAGGCAAAATGCCTTGCAGGCTTATCATGCCCCCGAGGGCCGCATCACCGGTGCCGGGGACGGCTGGGGCGGGGGCAAAAGTCCCTCACTCTATCTGGTGCGTGTCTTCAATTTCCCCGATATTGAGGACAACAGACGGAAACCGACCTTCATGGCCAACGGGGACCACTATCCCGAATTGCTTCGCAATCAGGGTGGCTATACCTATGAGCGTACCGGAAACAACTCCCTGGCCATAAAAAAGTATGTAATCGGGCATGCTGATGACAATGACGGCAAGGTGGCTTTCATGACAACCGATATAAACACCTACATGATGAGGCTGGCAGAGGTCTACCTCATCTATGCCCAGGCTGTACTTGGGAACAATGAGAACACCGCGGATCCGCAGGCGCTGCATTACTTCAACAGGCTGCGCGAACGTGGCGGCATACCCTTTCTGCAGCAAATCAATTACAGAAACATTCTCGAGGAAAAGTACCGTGAACTCTCCTTTGAAGGCCAGATGTGGTACGAGCTTCTCAGGTATTACCATTGGCGTCCGCAGGAAGCCATCGATTTTATCAACAACCAGGAGCGGCAAACCTGGGTCTATTACGATGGTGAAAACCCCTTTGACATGCGGCTGTCCCCGCCGCAAGACCCGGTGCGTATTACGCCCGACCGATTCCGGCTGAGATACCCGGAGGCGGATGTATCTGCTAATCCGAATCTTATGCTGGATCCGGTGCCGTTTGATTTCGACAATCAGTAATCCAGTGATCCATTATCCAACCAGAATTCCCGGCTTGATGTACATATTATGAAATCCCGTTTTTTTAAGATCATTTCTCAAGCAGCATTTCTTCTTGCTGTGTTCGCATTCTTGACAATTTCGTCATTTATGATGACATCCTGCGATATCATCAGTGGATCCGGTAGCGGCAGCTCGCCGGAAATCATAGCCATCCGCTATCTGGATCCGGAGATGGACAATGCCGAAATGGATGACGTTGTTCCCGGTGACCACTTCGTGATTCACGGACGCAATCTCAAGACTACACGTCGAATTTATATCAACGGTGTAGCCATTACCTTTAATCCTGTTTATGTGACCGATACCGATATTGTGCTGCAAGCCAGGGGAAATGATCTTGACTTCGGCAACCTGGATCCCTTTTCCGAGGATATTGGATTTATCAGGGTAGTTACAAAGTATGGGGAAGTCCGGCATGAGTTCCCGGTTGTTCCTGAGTTTCCGATCATAGATCGCATATCCCATGAATTTGCCAAGGCAGGAGCACCCATCCAGCTNATAGGNNGNAGGCTNTACATGATTCAANGGGTNGAGTTTCCNGGCGGTATNGAAACNACGGAATTCATGTTCGATACGGATGGAGAGTGGCTGGAAGTAATCGTACCCGATGGGGTTACGGAAGGAGGCAACATCTTTGTGCATGGACCGGGAAGAGTCAACAGACCATCCCTTTCACCGGAGTTCAACTCCATGCGGGGCATGATAACGGACTTTGATGAATATGACCTCTATCTCGGCGGAGCAACGGCCATAACGGACGATCCAGGG
>SL_8KL_010_SEDDRAFT_10002945_pt1 | contig 14156 bp, 12 predicted proteins | sample SodLakKL_010_SED_4_FD_11160 | JGI IMG/M metagenome (IMG submission 11160) | reverse complement strand
TTTGCTGCTCGTTATTCAAAATAGCTCTTAGCGTTATTAATGCGTTGTTTCGTAACGGAAAAAGTATTTAATTTTCTTACATTAAGTTAACTTTTATCCTCTTTAAGATGCTTTTTATATTTGCTTCTGAATTTATCAACACGACCGGCTGAGTCAACAAGTTTCTGCTTACCGGTAAAGAAAGGATGGGAAGTATGAGAAATTTCAAGTTTCACCAATGGGTATTCATTTCCATCTTCCCATTTTATAGATTCCTTAGTAGTTGCTGTTGATTTTGTCAGGAATGCATAATCATTCGACATATCTTTAAAGACAACATAGCGGTAAGTCTTTGGATGAATATCTTTTTTCATATCTTATATTATAATTTTATTTTTGCAAATCAGACTTTTATTTCTTAAACATTCAGGCATTTTAAAAGTGCAAAATTACTATTTTTTAATGCTTAAACCAAAACAATAATTATGTTTTTAAAAATAATTTCTTAAAACATATAAGAAATTATTTTTAAAAGCCTTAAAAAAAGAAGGACGTACAGTTTTGAATTAAAATTTTATTAATATAGCATTTGGAATATAAAAATATTATTGTTTTTTATAATAAGTGTTATTTTTACCACAACCCATTTTAAATAAAGTATTATTTTTATTATCTTTGAATTTTATTTATATAAACACTAACACTAAAAAAACTTAAACTATGACAAAGAAAAAAGTAGCGATTAATGGTTTTGGAAGAATTGGAAGACTTAGTTTAAAGGCTGCCATGCAGCATGATGATCTTGAAGTTGTTGCTGTTAATGACCTTACGGATAGTGCAACTCTTGCACATTTATTGAAATACGATTCAGTTCATGGTAAGTTTCCGTATGAAATTTCAACCGGGGAAGATCACATTTCTGTGAATAATAAACAAATAAAAGTCTATTCGGAAAAAGACCCGGCCAATCTGCCGTGGAAAGAGCTAGGCATACAAGTTGTTATTGAATCAACCGGCGTATTTCGCACTCGCGATGGTATTCAAAAACACATTCAAGCCGGAGCTGAGAAGGTTATTCTTTGTGTACCGTCAAAATCAAAAGATGATGTGGATGCAACAGTAGTTCTGGGTGTTAATGATAATGATCTAAAAGATGAAAACAAGATCATTTCTAATGCCTCTTGTACTACCAATTGTCTTGCTCCCGTGGTAAAAGTACTGAATGATAATTTCCAGATAACACGAGGGTTAATGAATACCGTACATGCTTACACAAATGACCAAGCAATTCTGGATGCCCCGCACAAGGATTTACGTAGAGCAAGAGCTGCCGCCATGAACATTATTCCTACTACTACCGGTGCAGCAGCGGCCATAGGCTTAGTTATACCGGAGCTGGATGGTAAGTTTGATGGAATAGCTATGAGAGTACCTGTTCCTGATGGATCAATAGTTGACCTAACATGTGAACTTGAGAAAAATGTTACGCGGGATGATGTAAATAATGCAATTAAAGAAGCTGCAAATGGACCAATGAAAGGTATTCTTGAATACTGCACTGATCCGGTTGTTTCCTCTGACATAATTGGAAACACACATTCATCTATTTTTGATTCTTCTATGACGCAAGTACTAGGGTCAAATTTTGTAAAGATCCTATCATGGTATGATAATGAATATGGCTACGCTACCAGGGTTATCGATATGATCAAAAAAATAGTATAATCACTAAGGTTAGTAGAAAACCGATAAAATAATTGTTGTTTTATCATTTAAATATTCTGTTTTATGGAAGCTGTTCAGTAAGATTTTTAATGAACAGCTTCTTTTTATGGGTCAAAATATTCCAAATTCATATTTTGACCGTCAAAAACCGCATAAGAAAAGGTTTTAATCCAGTCGCCGGTATTAACATATAAGCTGTTATTGCCAACCAGAATGGAAAGAGGTAAGTGTCTGTGCCCAAAAACAAAAAAATCATAATGTTTTTGTGTCAGTTTATATTTACAATACAAAACAAGCTGTTCTTTATCTTCACCTTTAAATACTTCATCTACATTATTATTTCTACTTATTCTTGAAAGATAGTTTGCTAATGATATTCCTATACGTGGATGAAAAAAAGAAAATATTTTTCTACTGATCTTGCTTTGAAATGTTTTCTTCATGATTTTGTAACTTTTATCATCAGGGCCAAGTCCATCACCATGGCCAACCATAAAATATTTATCACCAATCCATTTTTCTACAGGCTCTGAGTATACTTTTAAATTTAACTCTTTCTCAAAATATTTATGATCCCACATATCATGATTACCCGTAACATAGAATACTTTTATCCCTGAATCAGTCAATTCCGATAGTTTACCAAACAATCGAGTATAACCTTTGGGAACAACATCTTTATATTCAAACCAAAAATCAAAGATATCGCCAAGTAAATAAATTCCACCAGCCTGTGATTTTATATTATCTAGCCATTTGATCAACATTTTCTCTCTTTGCAAGCTGGGTAATTTACCATTTATTCCTAAATGAGCATCAGATAAAAAATATATTTTTTTATTTAATAAAGTATTTTTATTTGAAGTAATTTTCATATAACTTTTGTTATTATTTAATTCTGCTACCATTACCTTTTACATTTTAAACGATTTATAAAAAACCTTATTGGTAAAGAGTATAACTAATATAAATATTTCCAAACACACTTTTATTAAAATTTTTATATTTAGGTATGAATTTTTACTAAAGTACTCCCTAACAATATTTTATAATGTGAACAAATTATAGTAAATATAATTTTAAATTTTTGTTTTTATATTTTCATTACTAAAATATTAAAAATAAATGATAGTAATTTGAAATTTTATATTATCTTTAATTTTCATTTTTAAATATCCAAAAATTAAATTATTTTATTTTTGTTGATTATTATGAAAATTAATACTTTTTTATGAAGAGACCGATTTAGTAAATACAGAAAAGGAAAAATATTAATTTATAAACTAATTAAACAGTAAAATGAAGAAACTATTATCATCACTAAACAAAATATCAGAAACCAGTATTAACTCTAATTTGGTTAAAAATATACTCGATAAAGTTGATTTTTCAGACATTGATTATAAAGAATTTATCTCGGGTTATGACCTTTCCAAATACAATAAAATTATAATTAAAAACAAGCCTTTGCAGATTTTTCTAGTAACATGGCCTTCGCAGGCAACCCTTCCTGTTCATCAACATAACAAATACTGGGGGTATATAATTGTTTTAGAAAACATGTTAAGCGAATCTCTTTACGAATATGATGATAAAAATAATATTTTAAACATTCATCCAACCAGAACCATAAAAAATGGCGAAATGATATACGAACCACTAAACATTATACACCATTTATCCAATCCCTCACCATTAGACGTTGCTGTTTCAATACATTTTTATTATCCCCCTGAATATGATTATGATGGCACTTTACTTTTTGATGTTGAAAACCAAAGATTAGCAGAATTAAATAAAAACGCACCAAATGTAAGCTGGAGCCACCCAAAAGAATATTATAAAAGGATTGAAGATAACGCATTTAAGATTTCAAAAATGTGGTAATTAAGCTGCAGAACAATGTAAATATAGGGATAGCAAACAACGTAATGCTTGAATTATAATAAATCTTCCAAGTATTCTTCCAACTCCTGATGGTCAACATCTTTGGCAACTATCTTTCCTTCCCTGTCTATAAGCAATGTATAGGGAATGTTTTGAATATTATAAAGATTTACCACGGGGGAATTAAAATATCTTAAATCGCTTACATGTATCCAATCGAGATCTTTTTCATTTATAGCACTTACCCATTGTTTACGTGTTCTGTCCAATGAAACTCCATATATTTCAAAATCTTGATCTTTGTATTTGTTATACACTTCCAGTAATTTTTCATTCTGTACTTGACAGGGGTCATGCCATGAAGCCCAAAAATCGATCAAAACAATATTACCTCTAAGCGAAGACAAAGAAATCAGATTTCCTTCAGGATCCGGAAGTACAATTTCAGGTGCAAGGTTACCAATTGCAAGTTTTTCTTCGGCCTTTTCCTTTTGCCTTCTCTTTCGTTTAATTTCACTTACTCGTTTTTTTAAATCAATGACATGTTTGTTGGTAGGATGCTTTTTTGAAAGGGTTTTACTAAGCTTTTCAAAATATTCAAAATCCTCATTTTTGTTTAAAACAACCCTATTTCCAAAATATTGATACAAAGCTATTATAGATGCAAGGGAGTATGGATTATCTTTAATAAACTGTTTGACAAATTCTCTGTGATCTATAAAAATATCAGTATAGGCTTTATTAAGTTCATGATGTATTTGATCAAAGTTTGGTTCATAACGACTTTCCCTGTATAAGTCAGCAAGAGAGTCAACTTTAGCCAAGTTAGTATGAAGACGCTTATTTAATTTTGATAATAATTCAGAACCTTCTGAACCCTTCACTTCATAAGTTAAAGGAAGGTCTTCAGCTTCACCGGTTAGCTTAATATTTTCACCTGGTTCTATAAGTAAAGTAACAAAATTATTCCTATCAACTCGAACAATATAAAAGCCGGCATCATCTATATCTTTTCTATAGGTAAAATTTCCGGCAGAATTTGTTTGAATACTATCAAGAACTCTTAGATCATTAACTGTAAGCTCTTCTATAGATAAATTTAAATACTCTTCAGATTCTATATTTCCTTTTAGAATAAATTCCTCATCTTCATCTTCCTCTGTTATAGTACAACCAGAGATTAAAACAAAAAAGAAAACACTAAAAAAATATTTTTTCATATTTAACGAAAACATTATTAGGCCATGTTAAATAAATTAGTTATACGCAAATATAGATTATTTTAACCTAGCAATTTTTACTTTAAGAATTTTTAACCTATACAGCAATTGACGCACAACATAAAAGCATCGTAGAACAATTTTTCTATACTAATAATAAATAGTAGAATTATATAATTATTAAATAAACGTATAAATGAATATTTGGTAGATTAAAAACTATAAAATTTGATAATCCAATATAGAAAATCATCGCCTGCTTTTAGGTTTACTTTCAAGTAAAAAACTTATAAAAACCAACACTAAGGTTATTAATGAGCTTAACAGGCTTCGCCAAATGGTTGAAAAAAAATCATTAAGACTAAAAATTTCCAGAAAAAACAGCACAGTGTGATGCAAGAATATCATTATAAAACTATAAGTTGCAATCCAGGAAGCATCCATATTGTGCAATCCCGGGAAAGATTTTGACTCAAAATCCTTCTTGATTGATATTGCCCGTATAACCCCGGGGCGCATGAAGGCCATAAAAACAGTAGCCGAAGTATGCATTCCTGGCGTATCACTAAACATATCTATGGTAAGCCCTAAAACAAAAGCCAGTACAAGCAAAAGATTTTTTGGGGTATCAAAAGGAAGTATTAGAATAAAAAATACATACAAAAATGGATTTATATAACCGCTTATTTGAATATTATTCAAAACAAAAATTTGTATAATTACAAGAATTAAAAATCTTCCAATATAATTGATGACAAGAGTTTGCATTAGGTTTAGTATAAAATATTACCAATAAACAGGTTCTGTTCTCGAATGAAATTCAAGTAAATCTTGTTCTTTTCCATAAAAATTTTTCACCACATAAACATGGGTCAAATTGTTAAAATCCTCAAAGAGCTCAACTTCAAGTGTCAGGAAGCTCTCTCCACTTCTTACCTGATAATCCTCAACTGTTCCTATAAGAATTCCTTCAGGAAAAATATTACTATAGCCGCTTGTTATAATAGTATCTCCTGCTAGTACTTCTACATGTGGGGGTATATCTTGCATAGTAACTTTCCGATAATCAGGCATATCCCATAGTATGGTGCCAATATGCTCGTTTTTCTTTATTTTGGCGCTAATTCGCACATCCCGATGTAAGAGGGATAATACTGAACTGAAGTTCTCCGAAACATCCTTCACAATACCTATTACTCCCTTTGGAGTTATAACCCCCATATCTTGCTCAATGCCATATGTTTGTCCTTTATCTAAAGTAATATAATTGTTTCTACGATTGACAGAATTGTTAATCACCCGGGCATTAACATATTCATATTGCCTTTTGTAAATTGTGTCTTCATGTTGAAAGACTTGCTGATCAGTTTTAAGGTATGAATAAGGTGTTTGCTGTATCAGTGTTTTGTTTTCCTCAACCAATTGCTGGTTAATATCTTTAAGATGAAAATAATCTGAAACATCAGCATATTTGCTATACAACCCTCCTGTTAAGTGATTTGCAGAATTTACAAAAAACGACCGATGATAATAATTATTCTGAAACAAAATTGTAAAAGCAATAACTTGTAAGCCAAGAAATATGAAAAAGAATTGATGTTTTACAATAAAGTTTAATAGGTTACGCATAACTCATGATCCTGTCTTACAGTCAAAAAATGGTTGAATAAACTAATTTTACGATTTTCAATATCTACGTTATGAGATATATTATTATTTTATAAAATCTAATATTTTAAACTCACTTTCACTATTTTATCAAAAACGGAAATTTATCGAAGTTTTTCAAGGCAATACTAGTACCTCTTACAATAGCTCTCAGGGGGTCTTCTGCGCGATGTACCGGTAATTTGGTTTTCATCGCAATTCTTTTATCCAATCCTTTTAATAATGAACCTCCACCAGCCATATATATTCCTGTTTGATAGATATCAGCTGAGAGTTCCGGTGGCGTCATTTCCAAAGCATTTAGCACAGCTGCTTCTATTTTTGTAATTGATTTATCAAGAGCTTGAGCTATCTCAGTATAATTGATGGTAATTTCCCTGGGTACACCAGTCATCATATCTCTACCATGTACCGCCATATCTGATGGTGGATCTTCAATTTCAGTCATTGCAGCGCCAATATTAATTTTTATCTTTTCTGCTGTTCGTTCTCCAATAAGAATATTATGCTGTTTACGCATATATTCTTCAATATCATTGTTAAATTCATCACCTGCTATTCTGATGGATTTATTTGAGACAATGCCACCCATTGAAATAACAGCAATTTCACTTGTTCCGCCACCCATATCAATTACAATATTACCTTTTGGCTCGAGAACATCTATACCAATACCAATAGCTGCAGCCATAGGTTCGTGTATCAATCTAACGTCTTTGGCGCCGGCTTGTTCGCAGCTATCCCTCACAGCCCTTTCTTCTACTTCGGTAATTCCTGAAGGAATGCATATTACCATTTTTAAGGAAGGTGGAAATATTGGCTTTTTTTTGTCGATCATTTTGATCATTTCCCTTATCATAGTTTCAGCCGCCTGAAAATCTGCAATAACGCCATCGCGTAAAGGACGGATTGTCTTTATATTTTCATGTGTTTTGCCATGCATCATCATGGCGTGTTTACCAACAGATATAATTTTTCCTGTTGAATTTTCCAAAGCTACTATCGATGGTTCTTCAACAACAACTTTATCGTTGTAAATGATTAACGTGTTTGATGTTCCTAAATCAACAGCAATCTCTCTTGTTAAAAATGAAAATAACCCCATATCTATATTATTAAAATTAAATTACAAAATTAGTGTCTAAAATGCCTTATACCTGTAAATACCATTGACATATTATTATTATTACAAAAGTCAATACTATCTTTATCTCTGACTGATCCTCCCGGTTGAACAACCGATTTGATCCCTGCCTGTTCAGCTATTTCCACACTGTCTGAAAATGGGAAAAAAGCATCAGAAGCCATTACTGCTCCGTTAAGATCAAAACCAAATTCCTCGGCCTTTGTAATAGCTTGTTTTAAAGCATCCACTCTTGATGTTTGTCCTGTACCACTACCAATAAGCTGCATATTTTTTACCAGGATAATAGCATTAGACTTTGTATGCTTTACAATTTTATCAGCAAAAATAAGATCATTAACTTCCTGTTCGGATGGAACCTGTTCAGTAACAACTTTCCATTTTCCCTTATCTATTACCCCATAGTCTTTATCTTGCACCAAAACTCCATTAATTGCAGAGCGATATTGCTTTCCTGGCAGATTACTTTCTGCTTTTATCTCAAGGATATTTCTATTTTTTTTACTACTCAGCAATTCTATTGCTTTTTCATCATAACCGGGTGAAATAATAACTTCAAAAAACAACTCATTAATCTGATACGCACTTTCTTCCGTAATGTTGCTGTTTGAAATCAATATCCCGCCAAAAGCTGCAACAGGATTGGAAGCTAATGCTTTTTGATAGGCTTCGGTGATATTATCAGCTGTAGCTACTCCACATGCATTGTTATGCTTTATAATAGCAAAAGTAGGTTGTTCAAATTCTTCCATCAAGTTTATTGCAGCATCAATATCAAGAAGGTTATTGTATGATAAAGGTTTACCTTGAATTTTATGAAAAACATTATCAAGATTTCCATAAAATACGCCTTCTTGATGAGGGTTCTCCCCGTAACGTAAAATATTTGCATTGGATACACTGGCTTTAAACGACTCAGGCTGCTCTCCACTCAGAAATTGATAAATTGCCATGTCATAATGAGAGGAAACATCAAAAGCTTTTGCCGCAAATTCCCGCCGCTGTTCCAACGTCACATAACCGGCTTGTGTTTTTATAATTTCAATACTTTTATCATAATAAAATGATGAAGGTACAATCCATACATCATTAAAATTTTTTGCTGCAGCCCTTATTAAAGATATACCACCTATATCAATGTTTTCCAAAACATCTTCAAATGCTGCCCCACTATGCAATATTTTTTCAAAGGGATATAAATCCACTATTACCATATCAATAAAAGGTATATCATATTGCTTTGCTTCTTCAATATGTTCCTTATTATCCTTTTTTGATAAAATTGCTCCAAAAACTTTGGGATGAAGAGTTTTAACGCGACCACCAAAAATCGAGGGGTAAGATGTAACAGATTCCACAGAAATAGCATTTATACCATTCTGTTGCATAAACTGCAAGGTACCTCCAGTGGAATAAAAGTTAACATTGAGGTCATTAAGTTCTTTAAGTAAAGGTAAAACAGGTTCTTTGTCAAAAACTGTTACTAAAACATTTTTGATAAATAAACTTTCATCTTGATTTCGGGTCATTATACAATAGTAATTAAATCTGCCACAAATATATTAAAAAAACAGGCAACTAACGAGCCGGATATTTAAATAGTCCGTCCTGGATATATTTTTAAAGCCTCTTCAAGGCACTTCATTGCTTTTTTCAGCTCTTCCACGTTTAGCACGTAACTGATGCGTACTTCATCTTTTCCTGCTCCCGGAGTTGAATAAAAACCTGTGGCAGGTGCCATCATTACAGTTTGATTTTCATAATTAAACTCTTCCAGCAGCCATTGACAAAATTTGTCGGTATCGTCAACCGGTAGCTTTGATGTAACATAAAAAGCTCCGCTTGGATTTGGACAAGTAACTCCTTCCATATTATTTAATGCATCAACTACTGTATCGCGTCTTGCCTTGTATTCTGCAATCATTTCATCAAAATAACTGTCCGGGGTATCCATAGCGGCTTCAGCTGCAAATTGACCCAAAGACGGAGGGCTAAGCCTTGCCTGCGCAAATTTCATAGCTGTACTCATAACCTCTTTATTGCGTGATATCATTGAACCTATCCTAATACCACATGCACTATAACGCTTTGAAGCCGAATCAAACAGTACAACGTTTTCTTCTATATCTTTAAGTTGCATCACAGAAAAATGTGTTCTTCCGTCATAACAAAACTCTCTGTAAACCTCATCAGCAAACAGGTATAAATCGTATTTTTTTATAATTTCACTTAAAGCTTCAAGCTCTTCACGTGAATATAGATAACCTGTGGGATTGTTTGGATTACATACCATAATAGCTTTTGTAGCAGGAGTGATGACTTTCTCAAATTCAGATATGGGTGGTAAAGCAAAATTCTCTTCAATATTTGAAACTATCGGCTTAACTTTTACTCCTGCACTGGTTGCAAAACCATTGTAATTGGCATAAAAAGGTTCGGGAATAATAACCTCATCGCCGGGATTAAGACAGGTCTGCACTGCAAAGAGTATAGCTTCAGAAGCGCCTGCAGTTACAATTATATCTTCCGGGTTAATATGTATATCATGTTTTGCATAATATTCACATAATTTACGACGGTACGATATAATACCTGCGGAATGGCTGTATTCAATAACTTTAACATTAAGATTGTGCATCGCATCGATCATAGATCGTGGTGTCTCTATATCAGGTTGACCAATGTTTAGATGAAATACTTTGACTCCATTTTTCTTTGCTTTCTCCGAATAAGGTGCCAGTTTTCTTATAGGTGATTCGGGCATATCCTGCCCTTTTTTTGAAATTTTAGGCATTTTTTATCTGTATATTTAACGGTTATTATATTGATTAACAATGTCTTGCGAGTTAACCCCGCGGGTTTGGCAAAACCTACATGGTTATTCATGACAGTTAGTTCTGTGGATTTTGCCAAACCCGGGTTGAGACTTACTTTTCCCACTCAAATTCAATCAAGCGCATGTACCACTAACCCACTTCTAAGTTTTGGTTCAAACCATGTTGTTTTTGGTGGCATAATGTTACCTGTGTCTGCTATATCCATAAGCTGTTTCATCGTAACAGGGTGAAGAGCAAAAGCAACTTTCATCTCACCATTATCTACGCGCCTTTCAAGCTCTTCAAGCCCACGAATACCTCCCACAAAATCAATTCGCTTATCTGTTCTAAGATTTTTTATAGCCAATAGCTCATCTAAAATATATTTTGATAAGATAGTTACATCCAAAACANCAATAGGATCATTATCATCATATGTATTATCTTTTGCTTTCAATGAGTACCATTCTCCCTCTAAGTACATTCCAAAAGTATGAAGTTCTTTAGGTTTATAAGGTTCACTGCCTTTCTTTTCCACCTCAAAATTATCTTTCAATTTATTAACGAACTTTTCTTTGTCCATGCCATTTAAATCTTTAACCACCCTGTTGTAATCGAGTATAGACAATTGATTGTGTGGAAACAACACAGCCATAAAGAAATTATATTCCTCATTTCCCGTATGATTCGGGTTATTCTTTTTCTTTTCATTCCCAACCAGGGCAGCTGCGGCACTTCTATGGTGGCCATCAGCAACATAAAAATATGGAACTTTTTCAAAAAGTTTTTCCAGTTTTTGAATAATCGTGTCATCATTAATAACCCAAAAATGATGTCCGAATCCATCATCACTTACAAAATCATAAACAGGCTCATCTTTAACAACCCGGGCAACAACCTGATCAATTTCATCTTGTGCCGGATAAGCAAAAAAGACCGGTTCGGCATTAGCATTTGTATACCGTACGTGATTCATCCGGTCTTCTTCTTTATCGGGCCGTGTAAGCTCATGTTTTTTAATGATATCATTCATGTATTCCTCTACCGAAGCACAACCAACAACACCGTATTGGGTTTTATTTTTCCATGACTGTGCATATACATAAAAATTACTTTTTTTATCCTGAACAAGATAACCTTTATCAATAAATTTTTGAAAGTTTGATTTTGCCTTGTCATATACAGCTTGTGAGTATAAATCAATATCCCCTGGTAATTCAACCTCCGGTTTTACCACTCTCAGAAAACTATAAGGATTATCTCCCACTTCTTTTCTTGCTTCTTCTGAATTTATTACATCATAAGGTTTTGATGCAAGGTCTTTCACTATTTCTTTTGGTGGGCGGTAACCCTCAAAAGGCTTCAATGTTGCCATATTAATATTAAATATTTTTAGTTAAACAAAAATGGCTGCTATTAATTTAAATAACAGCCATTTATTAATTTTATTTATTAACCTGGAATGTAGTATCTCCTTTTTTGAAATAATCAATAATTTGCTGAGCTGCAGCAATACCTGCTTTAATGTTTGCTTCAGAAGTTTGCGCACCCATCTTTTTTGCAGTAAAGACATACCTTCCCGGGTATTTGTTTTCTATTGTATCTTTGTAGTCAGGTGCTATATCAGAAAGATATGAAAAATCGGATCTTTCTTCAAATATTTTCAACAATTCATCTTCATTTATCACTTCTTTTCTTGCTGTATTAACTAATGTAGCGCCTTTCGGCATTCTTGAAAGTAACTCATAACCAATAGATTTATTAGTTTTATCATTGGCTGGTATATTCAAAGAAACATACTGGCATGTTTCATAAAGTTCCTCAGCACTTTCAAGAACCTTCACGCCATTATTTTTAACTTCCACTGCTGATACAAAAGGATCATAAGCATATATATCCATACCAAAACCTTTTGCAATTTCAGCAACAAATGTTCCCACGTTCCCAAAAGCATGTATTCCAAGTTTTTTATCTCTAAGTTCATTACCTGCTGTTCCATTAAAACCATTTCTTATATGATAAATCATCATACCAAAAGCCAGTTCAGCAACAGCATTGGAATTCTGACCGGGAGTATTCATAGCTACTATTCCCTTGGCTGTACATGCATCCAGGTCAACATTATCATAGCCGGCTCCTGCACGTACCACAATCTCCAGATTTTCGGCTGCATTAATTATATCTTGAGTGACTTTATCGCTCCTTACGATTAGTGCATTTGCATCACTCACCTCTTTTTTAAACTCATCAACATCAGTGTATTTCTCCAATAAAACAAGTTGGTAACCAACATCATCTATCACCTTCTTTATTTGCTCTACCGCAGCAGGAGCAAAAGGTTTCTCTGTTGCTATTAATACTTTTTTCATGACTTTTATGATTTTTATATTAAATTTATTTATATATTACTACTATTACTTTTAACTTAAAACCAATCAAATAGCAAAACCCCAACAATTTAAAAAATTATAGCAATTTAAAGTTTAATTGCTTGTTGTTAAATTTTTGAAAAGCTATTTAATAAATCTCTTGAATGATTTAACAATGTAACAATGTAACAACTACATCTACTATAGTCTAAATGCAAAAGCTTCAATTTAGTATATTAAAGCAAAAAACTAATTTTTATTTAGCATGTTTTTGTTCAAAATCCTTCATAATATCCACAAGAGCTTTTACACTTTCAATTGGCATAGCGTTATAAATAGAAGCTCTGAATCCACCAACCGATCTGTGTCCTTTAATACCGACCATATTTTTTTCAGTTGCAAAATCAAGAAACTCTTTTTCCAAATCCTTATAATCAGGATTCATAACGAAACATACGTTCATTATAGAGCGAGAGGTTTCTTCCGTAGTTCCGACAAATAAATCATTTCTTTCAATCTCATCGTAAAGAAGCTGTGCTTTTTCTTCATTACGTTGTTGCATTTTTTCCAGCCCACCGAGGTTTTTGATCCATCTTAGTGTTTCAAGACAAACATAAATAGGCAAACATGGAGGAGTATTGAACATTGATCCTTGTTCAATATGAGTTCTATAGTCAAGCATAGCAGGTATCTGACGGCTTACCTTACCCAGGATATCCTCACGAATAACAACAAATGTAACTCCTGCAGGCCCAAGATTTTTCTGGGCTCCACCATAAATAATTCCATATTTAGAAACATCAACAGGACGGCTAAAAATATCAGATGACATATCAGCAACCAATGGTACCGGGCTATCAATATCTTCTTTAATCTGTGTTCCAAATATAGTATTATTCGTGGTTATGTGAAAATAATCAGCATCTTCAGGTATAACATATCCCCTGGGAATGTAGTTATAATTTTTGTCGGCCGAAGAGCCAACAACTTCAACATTTCCAAAAATTTTTGCTTCTTTTATAGCTTTTTTGGCCCAGGCACCGGTTTCCAGGTATGCAGATTTCAAAGCCTTTAAATTATACGGAACCATACAAAATTGCATACTGGCTCCTCCGCCTAAAAATAATACATGATAACCCTGTGGAATATTCAATAGTTCTTTAAACAGGGAAACTGTTTCATCCATCACAGCCTGAAATTCTTTACCTCTATGTGATATCTCCATAATTGACAAACCAATGCCGTTTAAGTCCTTAACTGCTTTTGCCGTGTTATCAATAACTTCCGGCGCCAATATGGATGGTCCTGCACTAAAATTATGCTTTTTCATAACTATTTTATTTTTAAG
>SL_8KL_010_SEDDRAFT_10002944_pt1 | contig 14158 bp, 13 predicted proteins | sample SodLakKL_010_SED_4_FD_11160 | JGI IMG/M metagenome (IMG submission 11160) | reverse complement strand
TCGCTCCTGACCGGGAAGGGAATCCCAGGGCGCATATCCACGGCGCCCTGGGCCGCGGAGACGAAACAGCAGTCGGCTGCCTGCGCCCGGGGATCGAGACCTGGTTGATGGGAGAAGTGATTGTTCAGGAAATTACGGATACCGACTCACAAAGAATCTACAGCACTAAAAACAAGTTGAGCTATTTAAGGCCTTAAACTTTCTATACAATAAATTCGGCTTCATGTGCTTTAGATTAACAGTGGGGCATTATTTTCTTTAGTCCTTTTTATGAGCAAATATGTTCCTGGCGCTGTTCTGTGCTTTTCAGGGACGGCTGTTAGGAACTATTTTTATACTGGTGGGTCTGGCTTGACAGGGGCGCCTGCAGGACCTATATTTATATAAGCGTTATATGAGGTTAAGCATAACGCATTGATCAGGAGGTGTCCTGTTGAAAATATCCTATGCCAGAACTGCAGATGCCGTGGGTAAAGTACTGTCGCATGATGTCACCCGCATCATCAGGGGGCAGTGCAAGGGCCCGGCATTTAAAAAGGGTCATATCATTAGGGAGGAAGATATTCCCCTGCTACTTGATATCGGCAAAGAACATATCTGCTTCCTTGATCTTGACGAAGACGAACTACATGAAGATGAAGCCGGTATGGTGTTGGCTACTTGTGCGGCTGGCGAAGGCCTGGTTTTGGAAGGGCCCTCTGAAGGCAGATTTGACCTGGTGGCCGCCACAAACGGGTTGTTAAAAGTTGATGTTGAAAGCCTTCTGAAGATTAACCAGTTACCCGATGTGGTTATGGCTGCACTCCATACCAACAGCCCGGTAAAAAAAGGTGAGCGGGTGGCCGGGACCAGGATCATTCCCCTGGCGATAAAAAAGGGCATCCTGGATGAGGCGGAGAGGATTGGCGCTGAGAACGGTCCCCTGTTTAAAGTGCTCAGCTACCAGACTTGCAAAATGGGGGCGCTTATAACCGGCCGGGAAGTGTATGAAGGAAGAATTGAGGATGCTTTTACACCGGTCTTACAAGAAAAAGCGCGGGCTTACGGCCTTCCGGAGCCATTGATTGATTATGCCCCTGATGATACAAAATTAATCGCTTCCAAAATAAATAATCTACTGGACAATCATTGTGATCTGATTGTTGTTACCGGAGGCATGTCTGTTGACCCCGACGATGTGACCCCGGCAGGGATCAGGTTAAGCGGCGCTGAAGTGGAAAAGTACGGAGCGCCGGTATTGCCCGGGGCTATGTTTTTACTGGCTTACCGCGGCCGCATACCGGTGGTGGGAGTGCCGGCCTGCGGGATGTTTTTTAAAACTACCGTGTTCGATTTGGTCCTGCCCCGCCTGCTGGCCGGAGAAAGAATTGAAAGTGCTGATGTCGCCGCCCTCGGGCATGGCGGTTTTTGCCGCCGCTGTGAATCGTGTCTTTATCCTGACTGTGCTTTTGGCAAAGGAGGGTTTTAAATGGATCCCAAACCGATCATGGAAGAATTGCTGCGCTGCCTGGAAGAAAACCGACCCGCTGCCCTGGTGACAGTGACCTCTGCATCTGGCTCGACCCCGTCCAGACCCGGGGCCAAAATGCTGGTTTATGATGATGGGGCAATCCTGGGTACCGTCGGCGGAGGGGCCCTGGAAGCCCGGTTAATAGAAGAAGCAGTCCGGGTGATAAAAAAAGGAGAGCCCTTTTATGCCTCCTACAGCCTGAACGATAACGATGCGGCCGGTCTGGGCATGGTCTGCGGCGGGGAAATAAGTGCTTTTATAGATTGTTTTGTAACCGGCCCGGAACTGGTTATAGTCGGGGCGGGCCATATTTCTCAGGATCTGGCCAGGATGGTCAAGATGCTTGATTTCAAGGTTACAGTTATTGATGACAGGGAAGACTATGCCTGCAAGGAGAGATTCCCCGAGGCGGATCGACTGGTGGTCGACGATATTGGCGATGTCCTGGATAAATATAAAATTACTGAAAATACTTACCTGGCCATTTTAAGCAGGGGCCACAAATACGACCAGGTGGCCCTGGAAAAGGTGGTTGGCTCTGATGCGGTTTACATTGGGATGATTGGCAGCCGCAGTAAAATCAAGACCGTTTTTGAAAGCCTCAGAGATAAGGGGTTTAAGGATTCAGATTTAGAAAAAGTCCATGCCCCGATTGGCCTGGATTTAGGTGGAAGTACACCGGCTGAAATTGCCCTCAGCATAGCAGCTGAAATAATAAAAGTGCGCTACAGCAGGGGGGACGGTGAGGGTGATCGAAACTAGAGCAGGTTTAAAGAAACAGCACCGGCAGCTAATTTTGATCAAGGGCGCGGGTGATCTCGCTACCGGTGTAGGCCACCGGCTATACAGAGCCGGTTTCAGGGTGGTCATGACAGAGCTGGAAAATCCCCTGGTAATCCGCCGCCCGGTTTCATTTGCCGGGGCGGTATTTGAAACAGAAGTTGAAATAGAAGGGGTGCGGGCCCGCAGAGTAACTTGGAGCGTCCCAAATAGTAAAGATATAGTTGAAGAGCAAACATTGAAAGAAGTTGTTAGTAATATTCTTGTCCTTCTAGATCAGGGGATTGTTCCTGTAGTCATAGATCCCTTCCTGCAAATTAGACCCCATTTAAAACCAGATGTTTTTGTTGAAGCGACTCTGTCTAAAAAGAATACCGGTGTTAGTTCAGATCTTGCCCCGGTGGTCATTGCTCTGGGGCCGGGTTATTGTGCCGGCCGCGATGTTCACGCTGTGGTGGAAACCAGGCGTGGCCATGATCTGGGACGGGTTATTTATACTGGTGAAGCCATACCGAATGATGGTAAGCCTGGTCCGGTGGGTGGTTATAGAGCCGAGCGGTTGCTTAAGGCTCCCGGAGCAGGAAGGTTTAAGGCCAGGGTGGCTATCGGGGATATAGTTAGTGCAGGCCAGATTGTTGGTTTTACCGGGAGTGAAGCGGTTAAAGCACAAATTGGGGGAGTCGTGCGCGGCTTGCTTCATGATAGTCTTGAAGTCAAGCCGGGGATGAAAGTTGGCGATATTGATCCCAGGGGGCGGCGTGATTACTGTTTTACCATTTCTGATAAAGCCAGGGCCGTAGGTGGAGGAGTATTGGAAGCGTTTCTTGCTTTGGAGTAATAGAGTTAAGATGTATGTAAATGGGGGCTGAAAAAAGATGAAAACTAAGCTTCGGTCAAAAATTTGGCTGGAAAGCAACGGGGGCAAGATTTTTGGTGATGGCCCCTGCGAGCTTTTGGAAAAGATTGACCGGATGGGCTCTCTACGGAAAGCAGCTACTGATATGAAAATGTCCTACCGTCAGGCCTGGGATTTAGTAAAAATGCTGGAAGAAAACCTGGGGATTTCCCTTCTTGAAAGGCAGGCCGGGGGCAGGGCCGGAGGCGGCTCTTCTTTAACCGGGGAAGGCAAAAAAATTATGTGCCGCTACAAAAAATTCAGGCAAGAAGCCACCATAAGTATGGAGACTTTATTTAACCAATATTTTGGCGCACCATTTGATTAAATAATTGACACCAGGATTTGCAACAATAATTTATTTTCTTTTTAAGATAAAGCTAACTGGCATAAGGGCCGATTAACCGCCCGCTGCTGGTGGAAAGAGGCTGATCTCGTCGCCTTCCTGCAGGCGGTATTGAAGGCCTTGCAGTTGTCTGATGTTGCAACCATTTATGAGAATTATTAAACCGGTTTCATTGTTGCTGCCCAAAATGGTTACAGAAGCGCTTTTTACGGTTAGGTTTTCCGGAAGGCCCGTTTCTTTTTGTACAAGCTGGAGCAGTTCTTTAACAGTTGCGCCTTCCGGCAGGTCCATAGATATATACCGATTTCCCAGCACTTCCCTCAGAAACAGGTATGGTTTCACTTGTACCCGCAAAATACTGCCCTCCCGGACTATTATTTTGCTTGACTTAAACCACAGCTTCCCCTGGTTTATATTGGCGCAGCCTGAGTACCGGTGTTTCAATTATCATTCAATCGCTGTTCTTTTTCAGCTCTTCTTCCCGGAGTTGTTTCTTGTAAATTTTTTCAGTCACAGTTAACGGTAAAGAATGGCGAAATTCAACCTGGCGGGGTACAGCGTAGGAAGCGCATTTATCGCGGCAATAATCGATTATTTCTTCTGCAGTAACCCTGCCGGCATCTTCTTCCTTTAGCACAACAAAGGCCTTGATTCGCTCGCTGCCTGGCCGTTCGGGGTCGGGGACGCCGATTGCCGCCGCCATCGATACGGCCGGATGCTGATGCAGAATTTCATCGATTGTGCTGGTATAAACCTTGAATCCGGATACATTGGCCATGTCCTTGATCCGATCGACGATATAAAAATAACCGTCTTCATCCATGCGGGCGATATCGCCGGTTGGCAGCCAACCGTCAACCAGGCCGGAGCCTTCTTCAGGCCAGTATCCCTTCATAACCTGGGGACCCTTGATGTACATATGGCCCGGTTCGCCGGGTGGGCATTCGCTGCCGTCTTCTTCGTCTACCAGTTTCACATCGGTATCCGGTACCGGCAGGCCGATGCTGTATTTCTGTTTTGCCGCAAAACCGGTTATTTTGGAGAAACCGCTTAAGTCGAGATGAGTCAGGGGGCTGGTTTCTGTCAGGCCGTAACCTTCAGAAACAGGCATTTTAATTTTGGCTGTTATGCTTTCCCGCACTTCCAGGGGCAGGTAAGAGGCCCCCGATAAGATCTGGATCGGTAGACGGGGCAGATCCACCTGGGCCAATTTCATTAACTGAGTTGGCACCAGGGCTGTCATGAAAGGACGGGATTCAACCAGTATTCTGGCAATTTCATTTATATCGCGGGGGTCGCGAATCAGGATCAGCTTAAGCCCCCAGTAAATGCCAAATAAGGCCGAAGAGTCGCCATAAGAATGAAAAAGAGGAACACCGATACAAATTGATGCTTTACCGCGGATTGATTTTTCGAGCTTGGACATGGCCCAGGCCATTGACTGCAGGACATTGGAATAACGGTTGAAGTGGGTTAACATTACTCCCTTGGGGGCGCCTGTAGCGCCACCGGTAAAAGCAAGGTAAGCCAGATCTTCTTTGGGGCTTATTTCAACCTGTGGGGGGCTGGGGTCGTGGTTTTCAATCAATGTTTTGAAATCATGGACTCCTTCCGGAATATCCCGATTCACTCCTTCGTCTGAGGTATAGTCGGACAAAGGAGTGGTTACAACCTGCCTGATTTTAGTTTCTGGTTTAAGGGCCAGTATTTTAGAGGCCTGTTCCTGGAGGCAGATCACTGTTTCAGCTCCCGATTCACCGATCTCATAAATTAACTCATTTTCTTTGTGTAAAATGCTGCAGGGTACATGGATTGCCCCTGTTTTAAGTATGGCAAAGTTGGCGATTATATACTGGGGCGATGTGGGCAGGATAGTGGCTACTTTATCGCCTTTCTTAATTCCAAATTCGGCCAGGGCGCAGGCCAGCCGGTCGGTGTAATTATTAAGTTCGCTGTAACTGATCCTTGTTCCGCAATAATCTATGGCTACCGATCGCGGGTGCTTTTCGGCGGACTGATCGAGCATGGTGTATAGAGGCAGTTCGGGGTATGGTTTCAGGCTTTCGTCCAGTTTATAGGGCCCCAGCCGATAGCTTTTTAACCACGGTCTTTTCTCTTCCGGTGTGTTCAAAATAGTTTCTCCTTCCTTAGCTCCAGAGTTCTTTTGCCACATCTTCCAGGTCGAGTTCTTTTAATTTTGCCGCTGTCGGCTTGCCGGATTGTTCGTCCCAACCTCGAAGTTTATAGTATCGTTCCAGCAAGGACGGCAGTTCATTGACATGTCCCTCTGCCGGGCCTTCCGGTAGAGGTTCTTCCAGGAGCCGTTTAGGCAGGGTGTCGTCTTCAGCGCGCAAACCTTCCCGGTTGCAGAAAGCCCGGGCCAGGTTGTAGACTCTTTCGCCGGCTTGCTTATATCCATCAAGGCTGTAATCCCATCCGGTAGCCCGGTTGACAAGTTCTACCCAGTCTCCGGCGCTGATGCACAGGCCCATGAACTTACAGGCCCCGATGCAATCAAAAGTAGTGAGCATATCTTCAAGGTCTGTGGCGATTTGTACTTCCCCGGGATCGGCTGCGAAAGGGTCTTTGATTTCACTTTCATCAATGATCAGTAAAGGGGCGTCAATAAATGTGGGTCCCTGGACGTAGGCGGTGATGTGATCACCACCCCGGTTGGCGGTGGCGTAAGTTAAGCCGGTCAACTGCACGGCGCGGCTGTCGTAGGCTGGAAGTTCGAGGCCTTTTACATGCATGGCAAAAGCTTCACTGCCCCGGCCTAACTTTTCCGACATCCTTTTCGTGCCTTCAGCTAAAAGGTCGCCAATGCCTTCGCGCCGGGCAATCAAGTGCACCAGGTCAACGATTAAATCCGCATCGCCAAACCTCAAATCCATTCCTCCCGTATCTTTTCCGGACAAGATCCCTTTTTCATAACATTCCATGGCAAAAGCGATGGTGCTGCCTGCTGATATAGTATCGATGCCATAATCGTTACAGAGGTACCCGGCCATGGTGATAGCTTCCAGGTTGCCAACGGCGCACATCCCGCCAAAAGTGCCTACAGTTTCATATTCCGGACCCTCGCCTTTTTGGCCGGCATATTTGCCCTCTTTAATTTCTGTGCCTCGTCCGCATTCAATTGGGCAGGCAAAGCAGGTCACATTTTTATTTAAGATATTATCGGAGATAGCCGGCCCGTTAATATAGTCGGATTCTTCAAAAACACCGCTTTGCCAGTTGCGGGTTGGAAATCCGCCCCTGATCGAGACTAAATCCAGGACTACATTGGTTCCGAAAGACTGCAACGACATCTTAAACATAGAGTCATCTATCAGTTCATATAGCTTTTTAGAGTGGGTTTTAAATTCTTCGGGTTGGCGTATCTGGATCCTGGAATTACCCCGGGCAGCTATGGCTTTAAACTTTTTTGAGCCCATTACAGCTCCGAGGCCGCAGCGCCCCGCTGTCCGTCCCAGGTCATTCATAATTGACGCGTAGCGGACCAGGTTTTCCCCGCCCGGTCCAATACAGGCCACATTATACTTCTTACCCACTTCTTCTTTAATAGCTGCTGTTGTTTCAGGCACATTCATTCCCCAGAGATGGGAGGCATCTCTGAGTTCAACCCTGTTATCGTCAATCACCAGGTAGACCGGCTTAGGGGAAATACCTTCTAAAATGAGCCCGTCGTAACCACTATTTTTAAAGTCCACTCCCCAGCGTCCCCCGGAATTGGCCTGGCCCCAGATGCCTGTCTGAGGCGATTTTGCAACTACGCTGAAACGGCCTGTGCTCGGTGCCAGGGCTCCGGTCAGGCTGCCGGTCATAAAAATCAATTTGTTTTCTTTCCCTAAAGGGTCTGCTCCTTTTGGTAGCCAAACCGGCGCCCCCGAGATACTGTTTATATTTGCTTTCAGGGACTTCTTCAACTGTTGTGGAACTATTATTAAGATCTACCCTTAAGATTTTACCGTGACAGCCGGACATATTAAGCACCTCCTGGTGTGTATAACTGGCCATGTCTCCTGGATTGTTGTTTTTGTCTGTTTCAACTTTCTGCTGTTAGAACAAGCAGCTAATGGTTTAGCTATTGATCTGAAGTATTGCGAGAGTTAGCTGTTTTAAAAAGATTCCTGGCATGACTTATGGCCATAATTAACTTAAATATACAGCTTATAGTAGGAAAAAACAACTATTATTTTATAAAACTACAAAAATTATCTTAAGTGGCTCTAATTATTTACTTCCAAGTTACTGTTAAAAGAGTTATAATCAAACAAAAGCAGATAAGATTTAGCAGAATGTGGTTTAGGGCTTATGGAGCAGCTTATTTTTTTATGATGGCCCGAGTATTTATTTCTAATTGACAAGGATTATACTACAAGGGAGGATAAGATTATGGGCGTTGCTTATGGAACTGAAGCATGGGAAAAAGCATACCTGGATATGGTCAATGAGCGTTTGGGAAAAGTTGAAAAACCATATGTTATGGGTTCTCCAGAATGGGTGGCAGCTTTCGAAAAGAAGATTCAGGAAGATGATCATTACAAGGAAGTGGCCAAAACCTGGGAGGGAAGCGTTGTCATTCATATCCTGGGCGATCCTGAGCTTGGTCTGGAAGATGATATTTATATGTTTATGGATCTATGGCATGGCGATTGCCGTTTTGTAAGGTTGGTGCCCAGGGAAGCTGGGGAAAACGGGGACTATGTTCTAACCGGTGGGTTCGAAAGGTGGGAGTCGGTCTTAAAAGGTGAGCTCGATGTGGTTAAAGCAATGATGCAGGGCAAGATTAAATTAAAAGGGTCATTGCCCGCGATAGTCCGTTATGTTAAAGCCAGCATCCGCCTGGTTGAACTGGCGGCACAGATCGAAACCCGCTTTCAAACTGAAATGAACGAAGAAGAACGGGCTGAATTCAGGGAATGGTTTAATGCCTTGCGCGCCCGGTTTGGGTTTTAAAGCAACTCTGGCCAAGGAGGAGTATTTACGTGTCATACGACCGCGATCTCGCTTTTGAATATCACAACCCAACTAAAGTTATTTTTGGTGAAAACAGTATTAAAGAAATAGGCCTGGAGGTGGAAAGCCTGGGCGGGTCAAAGGCGCTGGTTGTAACCGACCGGGGTATTAAAGAGGCCGGCCTGGCAGAAAAAGTAGAAAAAGCCCTGGGCAGGCGTTATGTAGCAACCTTTGATCAGTGCATCCCGGATTCTGGCTTCCACCTGGTTGACGAAGGGGCCTCCTTTGCCCTGGAAAAGGGAGCTGATATCCTGGTTAGTGTCGGAGGCGGAAGCGTGATTGATACAGCCAAGGGTATGGCCATGGTGATGAAAGAAGGTGGAAAGTTAAGCGATTACCGGGGAATTCAGGTTTTGAACCGGCCCCAGACTCCCCATATTGTTGTGCCGACCACAGCAGGGAGCGGCAGTGAGGTGACCTGGTTTGCAGTGATTAAGGACTGGGAGCGAAATGTTAAGGAAGCATTTGTTGATGTCTATCTGATCCCCAATAAGGCCATCCTGGACCCGACTATGGTAGCTGGCCTCCCCCCCCATCTAACAGCTGGTCCCGGTATGGATTCTTTGTCCCATGCGGTGGAAGCGATCCATTCCCTGCAACGACAGCCGATTATTGACGGTATGGCCCTGCAGGCTGCCAGATTGATCATGGAATTCCTGCCCCGCTGTGTGGAAAAAGGCGATGACCTGGTTGCTCGCGGGCAGCAGCAGCTGGCGGCAGCTATGGCCGGGATCGCCTTCGGGAACAGCCAGCCCGGTTTAGTGCATGCCATGGCCCATCCTGTGGGAGCCCTCTATAATGTGCCCCACGGGGTTGCCAATGCTATTTTACTGCCCCATGTGATGAACTTTAACATGAACGAATGTGCCGATCGCTATGCCCTGCTGGCCAGGGCCATGAATCTGGACGTGCGTTCATTAAGCGATGAAGAGGCAGCAGGGGCAGCTGTTGAGGTCGTTCAGGATTTGGTTAAAAGAATTGGGCTGCCCCAAAAATTGCGGGAGGTTGACGTTCCTGAAGAAGGGTTGGCCGAGGCGGCAGATTATTCATTGGCCGATGGTTCAATTGTTTATAACCCCCGACTGGTTACAGACAGGGAGGAGGTCCTTGAAGTTTACCGCGCGGCCTGGTAGATGAGTATTTTGCCCGGACTGCGCTGTCGGAGATATTGTGTGTCTCCGAGCACTGCTGCTGTTATTAATTCATGACTGTCCCTGTGCTTCCAGCGCTGTGGGAGTATAAAAAGGAAAGGTGCCCTTTGCCATTTTGCTCTATTTCTTGAAGGGCTGGAAAAAATAAAGGGGGCCGGCCAGTAACGCTTTACCTTCGCCCAGCTGGGCCATATTGTTTAAGGCATGTTCGAGCAAAGCTGCGGAGGTAGGCAGGGGTGCGGTTTCCCTCCTGGGAAGGGGTATATCCACCAGGGGAGTATTGCCGGGGAGGTTTGCTTTTTCACGCAGTTTCGCCAGGGCTGTTTCCAATCCTCCCAGTTCGTCAACCAGGCCATTAGACAGGGCCTGTTCCCCGGTCCAAACTTTCCCGCCACCGATGTCTTTTACCGATTCCGGTTGTTTGTCACGGCTTTCGGCTACCCGCTTGATGAATAATTCGTAGATATGAAAAATAAAGTCGAGAGCCTTAATTCTTTCTTCTTCTGTGAAGGGTTCTTCCGGTGAATTAAAAAGCTCTTTTTGACCCCGCCTGGTTGTTTCCCGGTTTATAAGCAGTTTTTCCATCAGGCGGGAGTTAACTACCTTGGCGGCAATTACGCCTATAGAGCCGGTAAGGGTAGCCGGTTGGGCTACAATGTAGGGGGCGGGGGTGGCGACGTAATACCCGCCTGACCCGGCAATTGTGCCCATCATGGCAACCAGCGGTTTTTGGGCGGCAATTTTGTTCAGGATCGAGGTAATCGCTTCTGAGGCTGCAGCCGACCCGCCTCCGGAGTCGATATAGAGTAAGACGGCCTTGGCCCTTTTATCCTTCAAGACCAGGCGGGCCTGGTGGATAAAAGTTAGATCGCCTGTCTGTTCATCGAAAAGAAAGGGGGCCGGAATAGGCGGCCTGGCCGGGGGGCGCCGACTTTTGCCGTCAACTATATTGCCCTGCACCCGGAGAAGGGCAATATAACTTCCGGGCCCGGGCGGCAGGGGCCTGGGAAAGCATTTTTTACATTCATCCCAGGCAGCCATACGGGCTGGCTTTTCAGCGCAGCCGAGATAAGCGGGCAAATCTTCAGCATTGGTGATGCCATCAACAGCCCCGGTTTCCAGGGCTTTTTCCCCGTATAAAGGGGTTTGCTCAACCAGCTTATGAACCCGCTCTTTGCTCAAGTTTCTTCCTTCGGTTACGGTATCTATGAATTGACTATAATATGAGTCGAAGAGCCATTCATACATTTCCCTGACTTGATCGGACATGCTGGAACGGACAAATCTTTCCAGGGCCGACTTGTAAGGACTGACCTGAACTACGTCAAGCTCGATTCCGCACCACTCCAGGGCATTTTTCATATAGGGTTGGCGGCCGGTTAATCCAAGGCTATGGATGACCCCTCCTTCTTGGAGCACAATCCGGTCGCATAAAGCGGCCAGGCAGTAGGTGGACATATCATATCCACTGGCCCAGCTGATTACCTCTTTCCCTTTCGCCTGGACTTCCCGGATTGAGCAGGCCAGGGACTGGATCTGGGCCAGCGTTAACTCAGGTTTACCCAGGTGGAGGATTATTCCCTTAATGTGATGGTTTGCGGCAACCACCCGGAATTCAGATTCCAATTCTTGTAAACTTTTCACCCTGGGGGCCATTCTCTTTTGTAAAAGTCCTTCCGGGGGCATTTTGAGATCCTGGAAGGGTCCGTGGAGGGTAAAGGTGACGTACTCAGGAGGGCGCAGGCCCTTTTTTAAGATGTTGGCCAGGGTTACTAAAAGCAGCCTTAATATATAGATGGGATAGGCGATCAGCATGAAACCAGCTCCCGCAGATTAGAATTGTTTAAAAAGCTATATTACTTATTCGGGTTTGTAATGTTATTCCCTGCCATGAATTAAATATGTTAAAATTACAAGTAAAGAAGTATGATTTATATCAAACTGATTTAATGGAGTGAGGTTATGGTGAGGATAATATGGATAACCGGCGGTTTAATATTTTTGACATTTTTGATGTTTAGCATTTTTACACCCACCGGTGATGTTAATGATTACGATTCTTTTATTTTTGAAATGCCAGGTTGAATTCCGGGTGATTATACCGGCGAAGCAAAAAACGGGTTGCCCCACGGGAAAGGTACCTGGGATAGTCCCATTGGCGGCCGGTATGAAGGCTCTTGGTTCGAGGGCCAGTATCATGGTTTCGGCAAATTCATCTGGCCGGAAAATGATCAGAGAAATTACTACGAAGGAGAATGGGAAAAAGGTTACCAGCATGGGAAAGGCAGGCTGGTTTATAAAGACTCCAGGGTTCTTGAAGGTGAATGGAGGCAAGGAAATTATTTAGGAAACTGACTTTTTTGCTCCTTGTGAGAACCAAGTATTTCATCCCAAGTAGAAAGTGTTCCTGATGATTTCTTCCACAATCTCAGGGGTAACCGGCCGGGGATTGGTGGCGGCATTGACATTATTTACAGCATGGTGAATAATGCCCGGTAAATCTTCCTTCTTGATTATTAGATCTTTCTTCTCAATAATTACCGGAGGCTGCTCGGTAAAGTGGTTGTAAAAAATGTCGGTGATTTTTTCATGTAAGGGCAGGATTTTCTTTAGCCTCTTTGAAGGTAAGGCTATTTTATTGTATTCAACGGTTTCCCATAAAAGTACCCCACACAAAAAACCGTGTTGATAGTGAGGATAAAACCCGGAAATGACATTTGCAATACAGTGCAAAATGCCGAGGCCTGCTCTCATCATGGCCCGGCCGGTCAAAAGGTCAGCCTCAAACATTTTACTCCTGAGCGTCACGTCTTCTCCGTTTTCGATAACTTTATCCAGGTTTTCCACCACAATCCTGCAGCCCTGCAGGGCTTCCCTGGCGGCGACAGGGGGGCAAGATTTAGTGAAATAAGCTTCCAGGCCGTGGGAAAAACAATCCATCCCATTGTAAAAAGATAAATGCGGGGGCAGGCTGGTCAGCACCTCCGGGTCGAGAATGGCAATATCAGGGGCCACGGTGATTATACTTTTTTTTACATTGTCGTAATCTGTCATAACCGACCATTCATTAAAATAACTTGCGGTGCCTGCGGTTGTCGGTACTGCAGCATAAAAATCAGCATCAGCCCGGGATGCGACATACTTTGCTGCGTCAATATATGATCCTGCTCCTATGGCGACTATAATGCGGGCATCATTTTCCCTGGCTAGTTTTATTCCCTCATCGCACTCTGAGCAGCAAGGATTGGAGCTAATCCCGCTATACTTTATAATTCTGTTAAAGCCGTTTTCTTTGAGGTTTTCTGATACTTGTTCCAGTAAAGGCTCTAGCCATCTACCCGAACTATGCACCAGCAGCACCGGTTTGGGTTCTTGATGTTTGCGCACCAGCTCGCCTGTTTTCTGGGAAGATCCGGTTTCAAAATAAATTTCTGTAGGGCCTGCTATTCTTTTTCTCATTAAAGTTCCCTCTTTCCTTAGTTGGCTTGATAGTTCATCGAAACTTGCAATTATGGGTAATGTTAACCATCATCTGCATAATATTACCGGATTCCCATTATCTGTCAATTTGTTGGCAGCAGTCCGGAGAATTGCTGCCTGTCGTGATAATGGCTTAATTATTTCTTGTGTTCAGCACTTCTTTATAATCATTTGCGATTCCTCCCTTATTTTTAAAAATCCGGTATCAGATGTGCAGCAAGGGGACGGGTGCCAAGGAGACGGAGTTGTTGGCAGCTTTTTCTTATACCAGGGAGCGCAGTGATTGACAGCAGTAACGGCATAGTTTAAAGTGTCATCAATTCCATAACCTGATCATAATTTTTATTACAAAAGAGAGGAGAGATTTTTTATGAGTAGTGGAGCAGCCGGGGCAGCTGGAGCTGCTGCAGCCGCGGGTGCGGTTATAGCGCAGGCTATCAAAGCTTCAGGGGCGATAGTAGAAGTAGATCCCGGAGATTTTAGAAGCCTTGTTGACCGGGCGGAAAAACCCCTGGTAGTGGTGAGCCAGGGTGGCACTTTTAGAAAATACTATCAGTATTTGTCCGGGGTTAAGGGCCTGATCTTTTATGCTAAATCAACTGAGACCTTGCAGTTTAAAGGGGGTACCGAGGTTGTCCAGGCCAACAAGATCTGGATTCCGGGTTAATATAACGCTACGTAGCAAGCGTACGTAGCATTTGAAGCAAGGGGACGTGCAGCGAGTATGCCGTCCCCTTGCTGCAATACCTTTTAAGGCTTGAAACTGTCATAACCCCTTACAATCTCCTGCGTCACCTTTTCGATTGAGAGGCCTGAGCATTCAATAACCAGGTCGGCATATTTTTCATATAAAACAGTTCTTTCTTCATAAAGATCAATTAGTCCCTTGCCTTCACCGAAGACAATGCCCCTGCTGGCTATGTTGTTTAACCTCCGTTTGATTTCATCATAGTCAACTTTCAAGTAAACGAACA
>SL_8KL_010_SEDDRAFT_10002942_pt1 | contig 14161 bp, 14 predicted proteins | sample SodLakKL_010_SED_4_FD_11160 | JGI IMG/M metagenome (IMG submission 11160) | reverse complement strand
TATATTTGTAGTTCCATATTTATTATTTAAGTTCATTTTTCAGTTGTGACAGCCCGTGATTTAACGGGTAGCACGGCAAAGGGGAGTAAAAACTAAACTACTCCCCTTTTTTTTGGAAGTTATCAACAATTCACCATCCAAAAACACCCCCACAAGCCTTGCTACATACCCAACACAGAATATTATCTCAAGCTCCATAAATAAAAAGAAATTAACAAAGCTTAAAAAAAGAACAAATTGTACTTATTTTTGTGTGCATGGAACACAAAGATGCCATCAAAATAGGCAAAGATATTATCCAAAAGGGTCTCAAGCACCCAAACTACACAAGAACCGTGAACTTGGCTAAAGAATACAGGGCAATAATAACGGGAAAAGGTGCTGATGAGTATATTAATAAACTCACCCACAGGGAGACTGAAGAAGAGTACAATGAGCGAAAAAGGCTCACGGTCAACCTCACCGAAACCATATGTGGAAATATCATAGACCCACAAAAAAAGATACCCCGAAGCAACTCGATAGAACGAACTTTTCTCTACACAGATGCCAACAAAAAGAAATACGATGATTTAAAAGATATAATAGAAAACTTCTATGAAGGGCGTAAGTCAGTAGATGACTACCTGAGTAGATCGTGGATAGAACTAAACAACACAGACCCTAATGCACTTCTTGTCCTGGACTGGCGGCTGAATGAGAACGGGGAGAGAATAAGACCCTATCCAGTTGAATATTCTTCCGAGAATGTCTATCATTTTAAAAAGACTAATGGAGAATTTGATTGGGTTTGTGTCCACAGAAACGAAACAGACTTTGAGCCGGAGAGGTATATTCTTTACACTAAAGACTACACGGTGATATACTCACGCAAGTCAGAAATAGAGAATTGGGGTTATGAATCGGACATCTATTATTGGAAGAACTTTCCATTGGAGGACTATGGGATTGTAGCTACTATGAAAGACGAAGACCACCAATGGGATATACATATTCCACATCCACACAACATAGGTCATGTTCCAGCATTACATTTCGGGTTTGTAACAGACCTCTCTACAAGAGAAACCTACCTGAGTGCTATATACAAAGCGATGCCGATCTTGAAAAAGATAATCAAAGCCAACTCTGAGCTTGACATCACTATGGCGAAACACGCATTTCCACAAAAAATTCAATTTTCAAAACCCTGTAAAGAATGTTTTGGGAAGGGCAGCCGACTTGAAGGTGATACTTGTGATAACTGTAAAGGCACAGGCACAGACCCGTCAGACGAACATTTAACATCTCTTGACACGATGAATATCCCACGACCACGTGACATAGAAGAGATGAAAGAAATCGACCTATCAAAGCTTATCCATTATGTAGAGAACAATGTTGAGCTTTTAAAATTTCAAGAAACATATATTTGGGAGCGTTTAACAAAGAGGTGTAAAGAAGCAGTTTACAACTCGGAGGTGTTCAGCCGGGGTGATGTTGCAGAAACAGCTACGGGCAAGAACATAGACCTTCAGAATGTTTACGATGCACTTTATGATGAAGCACAAGCTTATGCTTCAGCGCATAATTTCATTGTTCATACCATAGCAAAAATAGCTGATTTAGATAAAAACTTATTTTATAAAATCAACTTCCGCAAAGACTTTAAAATGAAGTCATTGTCTGACTTATATGAAGATTTGGCAACAATAGGAACGTCAGGAGCGGCTGAATTTGTAAAAGAAGGAACTGAAGACGATATTGCACAAATTCTTTATGAAGGCGATGAGAGGAGGCTAATAAAGCACAAGACAATGCAATATTTCTTTCCATTCAACGGCAAGAGCAAGAAAGAGATCGAGATTGTTACTACCAATCCAGAATTAACAAAAGAAGAGACCCGTATTTTATGGGCTAACTTTGAATGGATTTTTGACGAGCTTGATATGGAACATACAAAAAAGAAGATTGATTTCTACCAGCTAACAAGAGAAAAGCAAAAAGAAGCGGTAGATCAAAAGGTTAAGGAAATCAAGGAAGACATAGATAAACAAAAACCAAAAGAAGTAGACGTTGGAGAGACATTACAATCAACTAAAAACGAGGCTGGAAGACCTCCAGACGAAACTGAATAGGCATATAAACGATTTCATTGACGACCTATATGTCGAAGAGGGTAAGTTAGTCAGGCAGCCTGAAAAGATAAGTGAGTTTCAAAACCACATGGACAAGTTCTTTGACAAGCATGGAGCTGATTACTTGAAATTCTTAGTGAACAAGCTTAATGATGTACTGGAAGATGCCACCGAAGCATTTGAAGAAGAAGAAGCTGAGCTTGATGACGTGGCTTATATAAAGGACTTACTTGGAGTGAAAGGTGACAAGGTTGTTAAGAGACGCAACGATCAACCGACAGTGTTGTATGCAATAGCCTCGATGATGATCATAAGCCAAGATTTTATAAACAAACTTCAGAGTGCTTATACAGGAGATACATCAATAAGGGACTTTCGCAAGGCAATACGCAAGTCAGTGAGTAGGAAGTTCCATGACCATATGGAAGTGAACTCAGTTGCAGTTTTATTTAACAGTTATAATGCTGCTAAGAATCACTTTGCAAAAAAGTATGGATATAATAAATTCAGATATGAGGGAGGTCTTATTGCGGATTCGAGGGAATTTTGCATAGAGAGAGATGGGCATGAATTTACGAGAGAACAAGGCGAAAGTTGGAATGAATTAGAGTGGGCAGGAAAAATGTATGGAGTGGACTTCTTTGTACAGATGGGTGGCTATAATTGTAGACATTGGTTAAATTGGCTAAAGGATGAATAAACTGTACGTAGTAAAAACACCAGACAGAAGATACGCTAAAGTTCATAAGGACAATTTAGACAAAGTCCCTAAAAACTGGACTATCTATAAGAACCGAGAGTGTATAACGTTCTATAAAAAGAACGGGAGCTTGAATCGAAAATTTAGCGCAGTTAAACAATTGCGCAGTACAGATGACTTTAAGGATTTTTATAAACCCTATAAGACAAATTTAGGCTTATTATTTGGAACTTTAAAAGAAATGTAGTGAGCTATGAGCAACAAGATGATAGACATACCGAAATTTCATAGGCGGAAAGCATTTGACTTGATGATGTTCGGCTATGTTGAGGGGGTGAAGGCAGCGCTTCCAACGTTGTCTGTTATGGAATGCTTAATAATGTTTGCTAAGAGCAATAATTTAACTGAAGAGGAGTACCCTTTGGAGAGTGCAAGGTCAACATACAACAGAATGAAAAAAGAGTATTTGTAACAATATATTTCTGAGAACAATTATAAACTAATTTTGACCATTATGATTACATTAAAAAGAGGAAACGCAACAAAGCAAGTTAGTCAAAGAACATTTGATTTACTTGGCGATGGCTATGATGGCTGGAAAAAGCAGGAGGTAGACAAAAAACCGACACAGGAGTACAACAAGCAGCCCCTTGACCAGCCGACACGTCAAGAAATGTTTAACCACTTGAAGCAAAAAGGTATTAACCTGCATCCGAACACTGGTGATGCAAAACTAAAAGAACGTTATGAAGTTGAAATCGAGACAGACAGGAACAGTTAAAGAAGTGTCCGAGGCAGCTTGGGAGCTTATGAAGCAAGACGGGCGTTCGGAAAACTACACTGTACTAACAGAAAAACCTGAAAAAAAGGTAGAGCAGGAGCCAAAGATTGAGTTCCGGGACTTGAGTATACCTCAAGAACCTACGAGGCAGGATATGTTTGAATATCTTGAAAGTGTAGGTATGAAACAACACCCTAATATCGGGGATAATAAACTAAAAGAACGTTATTACGAAAAAAAACAAATAAGCCATGGTTAATGATCTAAAAAACCTCGCCGTCAAGGTATTTGGAATGACGGAGGAACAGGTGCAGAACCTTGTAGAAAAAACTGATGAAGGAAAAGAAACGCTAAAATCTAACTTTGTTGACGAGCTTTCAAAAGCTGACAAGCAAAGGATAGACAGGATTAAGAATGAGATGAAAGACTCTCATAAAAACGATCTTACTGAAATCCACGACAAAGGGTATAATAAGGCTAAGAAAGAAGAGAGGTCAAAGTTTGAGGAAGATATAAGAAAAGAGTTTGGGGCTGAAGACTTGGAGAAGCAGGGGATAGATTTAATCAGGGATATTATGGCGCAACAAAAGAGCGACAAGGACGTTAAGACTCATCCCGATTATATCGCATTGGAGAAAAAACTTACTAACGAATATGTTCCTAAAAAGGATTTTGAGAAAGTCCAGCAGGATTTTGATAGTTTCAAGCAGGGTGCGGAGCGTGAAAAAACGTTGCATTTTGTAAAGAAGGATGCTGATACTGTAATGCAGGAAATCAATCCTATACTACCGAAAAATCCGAAGGCAGCGAAAAATCAAAAAGAGATGTTTTTCAAAAATCTGGAAGATTATAACTATCAGCTTGACGAAGCGGGTAATCACATTATCTTGAAACCAGATGGAACACGTCTCGAAACGGAACATGGCAATCCCGTGGAGTTCAAGAACTTCGTGAAAAACAAGACCCAAGAGTTTTTTGACATTGCTGATCAGGGTAAGAAGGGAAATTCAGGGGTGCAAACTTCCGATAATGGAGGAAGTTCTCAACCTGCAACGGAATTTAAAGATTACAACGACTTTATGTCGCAGTACGGAGGAGAAAAAGATGAGAAGAAGAGAATAGATATGTACAAAGCGGCGCAAAGTCAAGGATTAGTATAGTTGCCAGACTAATAACTGGATGCTCGTTGCCAGATCGAAACTGGATGTAAGTATTAATTTAAACTTACAATAATATGACTACTACCCAAGGTGTTTTCAATGAAACCACCCTATTAAGACAACGACATCGGGCAGATGAACTGATGTTCGATGATAGGATTAAACAACAGTTTATTCCTAAGATTAACACCTATAATTATTTGCGTAATTTACAAACCGCAACAATCAATCAAGCTTTTAACGCAAGACCCGGAAAAGACTTTGAGATAGAACTCATGTGGATGAACGCATGTGCTGATTTCAGCAGGGATGACAACTCTTGTGAATATGGTGGTAACGAAGCAAGCACCAACACAGAGGTATATGACCTGAAGAAAAGGATTGTAAAAGGCTTTACCGTTTACGATGCTAAGTTCCGTGACAACGAGTTTGAAAGGGACGAAGCTGTTGCAAAAAGTATGTTGCAGGTTGATAAGCAGATAGCAGAGGAGTTTACGCAATATCTTATTGCGAAATTAAACGTATTTGCAGGTGTTAACCAAGTAACGCATGGTAAAGGGGTAATCAACCCCACCGACAACACTATCACTGATATTGAAAGTCAGAACTGGACTGCCGAAATCATGGCTTATTTTAGCCGTGTTATGCACCTTAACCGCTTCAGTAACGCAGCGTTGATCAATGGCTCTAACTTGTACGAAGCCATATATGTAGCGTCAGCAAAAAAGGTAGATGCTATTGGTATGGGAGACTACGTTCTTTGGAACAATGAGTTTCCTATTTGGTGGGACTTGTTTAACATTGACTCAGTGAACGCTGACAGTGACAGTGAAGACCTATTTTCCTATCTTATTAACGCAGGCGCAATTGCCATGGCGTCTAAGAACTGGAATCCTTCTACACCGACTCCAAACATGACCGACATAAGGTGGCAAATGCCATCAAGATTTATGCCTGGCATGACTTATGACATCTTTTACAGAAACACATGTGTTGGTGAAGATGACATGTCAACTTTGGGGACGGAATATAAGGACACATTGAAGCACGATTACAAATTTGTATTGACTGCCGATATGTTTAAGAATCCTTACGGATGTGATGCAGAGGCTAAAGACTCCGATGGTAACATCGCAGGAGAAAACTCTGGCATCCTTCGTTTTAGGAATGTTGATGAACTTCCATCTTCATAATGTTTGGGTTTAGTTTATCCACGCAGCCCCCCATCCCCGTAGTTGGGGGGCTTTTTTTTAAAAATTATGATTGAATGTTTTGGTAACATAGTAGGAACAACAAGGGACGAGCCTTCTGACAGTTATCTATGGATAACAGATTTAGAGGCGGTTGCTTCTGTTGAAGGACTTATAAATAAAGAATCATCTGATATTAAAGATGATATTATTGATGAGTTAAATGAAGCTCGCAGGCACGCAATAATGACGTTTACTGGAACTCTACAAACTCTTTTAATGAGATATTTTAAACCAATCCCTGGGTTTTCTGGGGTTATTGGTGGAACATCCTGGACAAAAGCGATAACAGAGTCAGGAAAAAGCGGCATAAGAGTTTTGTGCAGGGATGTTAATGATGCGGAGATGGTGCTTAAAGGCATAAACGCATACTTCAAAGAAACAGGGGCGTTAACATTAAAAGTTGCGTCAAATTACAGTGATGAGATCAAAGAGTTTCAAATAGAAACAAAGGCAAATAAGCGTAAGTATAATGACTTGCGAACAACAGAAGAAGAGAGCGAGCCTATCAACCTTTCCTTTCCATTATCATCAGATATAATTCCTGGGTGTGTAGAATATTACATTTACCACGAGAACGAGGTTGCTCCTTTAAACACGAAAATAAGTTGTGCAACATGCGGCACATTTAGGTTTAATGCGAAAAGACCTAATTTTAAAAGACACGGTTATAAATCGTTTGCCAATATAGCAGGTTTTAACACCAAAAATATTGACACGATGTCTCCTGAAAACGGCAGCGTGTATAACAGGGGTATACAGCCTATATTAGATATAAAATGCCGTACTGACAAGGTTATATGCCGTGATGGTATAAACTTTGAAACGAACCCCATGGCAATGAGTTATGCAATCGCAATTCAATACAAAGCAGGTAGTGTATTAGTTTGGAATATGTTAAGAAATCCCAAATTAAATCGTGTGCTTATGGAACAAACAGATGATGTAAGAGAAGCAGCATCTTATTACGAACGTAAGTACAATGATATGCTAAAGTACATTGCAAAGCACATGGAAGTTGACAGTGATTGCCTTTGTGAAACCGGATTTAGCGACATTAAAATTGGAAGACCTTAAACACATAATAAGCAATATCGAGCCAATGCTTGACAAAGTCTTGGACATGGCAAGAGACAAAGCCATCGAAATTGTCAAAAACCGCACAGCAGAAGGTAAAGGCAAAGAAGGGGATTTTAGTGAATATAGTGAAAGGCATAAAAAAAGGCGCAGTGAATTTGGTTTAAATACAACACGAAAAGACTTGCGTTATACTGGTGGGATGATGAAGAACTTTAAAGAGACAAACAGGGAAGTAACGCCCGCAGGTGGAGAGATCACTATAAGTTTTAGTGGCCAGGCAAACAGGAGGGCAGACCAAGCAGCCGCAAGCAATCAAGATGTTGCAGGGTGGTTAAGTGAGCAAGAAGATGTGAATATAGCAGGGTTAACGGAAGCGGAGAAGAAGAAGATTATTGAAGAAATTGAAGAATCAGGAATAGTTGAAAACACACTAATACATGATTAGGGATATAGTAGAAAATATAAACGGCAAGCTTGATTATTCATTTCAGGATGTCCTTCGTGGTATAGTATACCCTTTGAATAAAAAGGGGCAACGAGTGCCAGCGAGTCAAGAGGGGAAAGAATATAAAGATGCTATCCCTAACAGTAAGAAAAAGTCCATTGTCTATTGGGAAGACTATGGCGGAACCATAGTGGACAGTTGTATTCATTATCAAAGAATAACCCAGAGGGTAAGGCTTATAATATGGATGAACTTTGACAAGATAGAGCAACCTTATGATGACTGTGTAAAAGAAGTCACAAAATCAATCCCTAATCGTATGGGCAACACTATTATCAAGCTAAGCGAAACAATACCAAAAAGTGTTGAAGTCTTTGGAAGGTATGATTATCCTGACAGAAAGCATTATGTAACCCTACCGTATGATGTAGCCGTATTTTTGTATAACATCACATATATGAAAAGACCATGTTAATAGGACTATTAATAATACCAATATCATTAGTTTTTCTTATGATGATAGAAGAAGAACTTGACTTTTATATGCGGTGGCTTCATACACTACCACTGTGGTTGGCAAAACCACTTGGATTGTGTAAGAAATGCTTCACTGGTCAACTCACCCTGTGGCTTATGCTGCCATTGGTAGAGTGGACATACGAAGGAATTTTAACCTATTTAGGAATTATATGTATAAACATTTTAATTAGTTATTATGCAACGGATAGACTTTAATCAAAATCCATTAGTAGTGCCAGCGAATGGCAAGGAGTACAAGTTACTAAAAGAACTTACGATAGCACGATTCAAGGAGTTGGACAAGCTGGAAGTAGAGTTTTTTTACGGGTTTAACATGCAAGAACTTTTTGATAAGCTCAAAGAAATTTATGAGCTAATCAACAAGGGAAAGCTTGCAGACACGCCAGTCAAGGTACATAACCTGATGACAGGTGTGGCAGATAAGGTGGATAAGAGAGAGCCTGTTATGCTAAGAATATGTTCATTATTTTTAGTGACAGATGACGAGGATATACACAAATGGAGTGAAGAATTGGCAAGAGAAAAAATCATGGACTGGACTGAGGAGGGTTATGCAATGAGTGATTTTTTTACCTTAGCCGCCAGTCTTCTGCCGGACTTTTTAAAGACCTACGAAGAAGTTTCGCAAGATATTTCAGAAGAGCAGGAGAAACAAAAGAGCGGCAAGTCAAAGAAGAAATAACCCAGATTGACAAGAAATGGGTTGAATGGTGTCTTCATGTGAGCGAAAATTCGAGTATATCATATGGCGATGCTTGGAATTTAGAAGTCAAAGAGTTTTTTAAATTATTAACAGTCATTGATGAGCGATCAAAACATAAACATAAGAATTTACGCGGAAGCGGAAGAAACAAGAAGAACGCTTCACGAAGTAGATGAACGTTTGGTAAAACTACGTGAGGGGGCTACTTTGACTGGAAAGCAGTTCACTCAACAGATGCAACTTGCAGCTCAATCGACTCAAAGACTAAATGATAATATACAGCGTGCAGGAGCAGCTCAAGCAAGATATAGGAAAAGAATTAATGAGTTGCAGCAAAGCATGGCAAGAATAAGAGAACAATATGACCTTGGGAATATATCATTATCAACGAAAAGGATGCGGCTACTACAAGCCGGAAAAGCACAAAAGCAATATGAACAACGATTAAAACAATCCCAGGTAGAGCAACAGAAATACCAGGCTCAGTTAAAAACAGTAGAACAAAATACCCGTAGTCTAACAGCATCTAAACAGAAACTAAGCAAGAGCAGCGGAGATTTAGGCTCGGCTTTCGGCAGGTTGAGAGGCGTTGCCAACCAACTGGCAGGAGTATTTGGTGTTGGATTAGGACTATACGGGTTAGCACGGTTGTTTAGGAGTGCGGGGAAAACAGTAGCAGCTTTTGACCAGAAAATGCGAGGGTTAGAAGCTATAACAAATGCTTCAAGTCGTGAGATGGAGCGTATGTCGAACATTGCTATTAAGGTTGGCGGTGCATCCAAATATGGAGCTGAGGGTGTTGGGGAGTTGATGCGCCAGTTAGCCAAGCTTGGCTTCACTATTAACGAGATTGATGATATGACCAATAGTATCGTTAGGCTTGCAACCGCAGCAGGTGAAGATTTGGAGCAAGCCGCCGAAACAACTGCTGTAACGATACGTGGTTTTCAAATGACTGCGGAGGACACTACCGAAGTCGTGGATAACATGGCAGTGTCATTCACAAGGTCTGCCCTTGACCTTCAAGCCTACCGGGAATCAATGAAATATATAGCTCCAGTGGCTAAGACAGCTAATTTTGCACTTGATGACACTGTCGCTATGCTGATGCAACTTGCCGATGCAGGTATAAAAGGCTCACTTGCAGGTACTTCACTTAGAAGGATTATGCTACGCCTTTCTGACAGCTCTTCTGATTTAGCAACAAGAATAGGTTATAATGTGGGTGGCTTTGATGATTTTGTTGAGTCACTACAAAAAATGAACGAAGCTGGCTATGACCTTGAAGACACACTTAACATGATTGATGTCAGGTCTGTAACGGTTATGCAGCGTTTGATGGAGAACTCAGATGCGCTGTTAGATACAAGGGAATCAATGAGNNCNGCTNAGTGGNGNNGCNGAACAGATGGCAAATGTGCNGATGCAAGGACTGGAATATCAGATTGAGATGGCAGGACAGGCGTGGAATAGNATGATATTGTCTTTGGAAAAAGGTGACGGCACAATAAGTAGGATAATAAGAACATCCTTAGGGGGGTTCACTAATATCATGCACAGGATAACCGAAGCCCACTCAAAACAATCGAAAGAAACAGAAAATAGCTTGGCTTTACTGCAAACACTTCACAGCAGAGTTACCAACTTAAACATTAGCAAGGAAAGGAGACTACAAGCAATACAAGATCTTCGTGCTGAATTTCCTGGCTATTTTGATGATTTGAAAGAAGAAGCTATATTGACAGGAGAAGCAGAAGACGCTCATGATGACTTGAAAGACGCTATGGAAAGAGAAGTTGAATATCAGTCTGCGGAAGAAGCAATGGAAAAAGAAGCAAGAAGAATGAAAAGCGCAGGGGAACAAATAGATTGGCTTGAATTTCAGATGCAAAAACTGGAAGACGGAACTTTGACAGTGGCAGATGGTTGGGAGTTACTTTTCAAAGGTGTTAGTGAATCGCAAGGGGCATTTGACAGATATAACAGGACAGCTATAAAAACAGTTGAGACTTTAAAAGCTATGGGTTTTGCACTGCCAGAGTTAATGGTAAAATTTGTGGAGATGGCTTTTGATGTTGATTTAGGTGTTGAAACAGGAAAACAAGCAATAAAGAAGGGGCTTGAAGATTTGATAGCTCATATAAAAACCTCAAAAGATAAGTATAATGAAGCGATGCGTGATTGGGAGGACATATTCCATGAAAGAGCCAAAGAAATACCTATTACGGATTTAATAGAGGATGAATATTTTGATGAAGAGATTGCAGCCATGACCGAAAAATATAAACAGGGGCTTGATGATATGGTGGAGGCTAAAATGGAGGCAAACGAAGACCTTAAAGAACCTATTGCTTACGAAGAGGCGGCAGACGAGATTATTAAAGGCATCAAAGAAGAAATAAAGTGGAAAGAAAGAAGATTAGAATTAGCTGAAGAAGAAACACAAAGGATGCAGGATAGAATTGATATTATTGAAGAGGGAGGCTCAGCCAACATAGAGGAGTATGAAAGAGAAAGGAAACATTTAGAAGGCTTGGAAAGGCAAATAGATAACTTGAATGAACTCAAAGCAGAAGGAGATGAAAGGGCGGCAGATATATTGGAGAAAGCTAAAAAGCAAAGAGATCAATTAGAGGCTTCGGTAAAAGTGACAAAGAAGCAAATTGAGGGTGAACAAACCCNTGTTGAGAACATGGATGAAGTATTGGACAGAAAAGACAAGGCAAAACAAGAAGAGCGTGAAATAATAAAAGAAATAGAGTTTAGAAAACAAGTAGAGTATGCTATTTTAGAGGCGCTTGAAGCACAAGAACAAGACAGGAAGAGCGAGCTTGCCGATACCCGTGAGACTTTAAGGCTTGAGCAGAGAATAAAAGAAGCGGTATTAAAGAGAAAGTATGAAGGAGCCGTTCTTGACGAGAAGTTAATTAAAAACGAGGCAAAATATGGTCGGTTAATAGCTAATACGATGGAAGGGCGCCAACGAATTCTAAACCTGAGGCTTACCGATAAAGAAGAGATGCTTGCAGAGCAACAGTTAGAAGCAGAAGGGATAAGGAGAAACTTGGGATTAGAAGAAGATGCACATGACCGCAAGATGGCAGCCATAGAGCGAGAAATTGAGCTTAGAGAAAAACAAATAAAAGGTGAAGGTGAAGGAAGAGAGGCGTTGTTAAATCAAGAATTAAACGCACTTGAATACAGGTTTGAGAGGGAGAAAGAAGCCCGAAGGGAGGCCTTGGATATGGCTAAAAAGGCAAGATATGAAGAAATAGAAGCGATAAAGAAAGAATATCCAGAAGCTACCGATGAGCGCAGGAGGAAGATAGAAGAGGTAAATGCTGAATACAAAGAAGCAGCTCAAGAACTGAGGAGTGAGGAACTTGAGGAAATCAGGGATTTTGCAGAGAAAAGCGCCGACATCGAACTTGAGATACAGCGTTATAAGCTTTCAGAGATGGAGCGTCAGCACAACCAAGCAATGGACAGGATGGAACACGAACATGCGGTTGAGTTGTACGATGTTGAAAATGTTGATAGTATGTGGAAAGCAATGGACTTACTTGGCTGGCATACGAGAAAAGTAAAAGAGACAGAGAGAACCTTAGAGCAAGAAAGGCTACAACGCCACCAAGAGTGGTTGCAAAATCATAAGGAAAGATTAGAGGGGCTAATAAAAGAATTAAAGATACAGCAGGAAAAAGCAAAGGAAGAAGGTGAAGGCGCTGAAGCTGCAAGGCTTGGCGTAGAAATCCACGAAATGGAACAAGAGCTGCACAGTCTTGATACGCAAATTGATGAAACCGTACTATCATTAAAACAACTTGAAGAAGCACCTACGACAGAATATTGGCAAGATTTTGTTAATAATATGCGAGATATAGGCAATCAGCTTACAGGTATTTATCAAGGAGTACTTGATGAGCAGTATCGTATTGCAAGGGAAGAGAGGAGTATACATGACAGGAGAATATCTGAAATGCAAAGATCTTTAGACACTGAGTTAAGATTAAGAGAGCAAGGATTTGCTTCAAATGTTGAGGCAAGGAAGGCTGCATTAGAGAAAGAAAAGCAGTTAAGGGAGCAAGCATTGAGAAGAGAGAGGGAGGCAGCCGAACGAAAGAGAAGGGTAGAGCAAATGCTACAATGGATGAACCTTGCAACATCTATTACAGAGCTGTTTAAGTCAGAAATATCGACAAAAGGGATGTTTGGGATTGCGACAGGAGCAGCAGCAGCAGCAGCCTTAATGGGTGCGTACTCTTCGTTTAAAGCGGAGGCTGATACGGCTACACAGACTTACGAACATGGCGGTTCATTCATGCTTGACGGGGCTTCGCATTCACAAGGTGGTGTACCTATTGCGCCGGGACATGAAGGTCAAGGTGGGGAGATGGTTAGCGTGTTCAGCCGTCCTGCGACACGTAAGTATAAAAACGAAATCAAATCCGTGACAGATATGTTTAACAGTGGCAACGTTCCAGACCAAGGTGACGTTCACTTCGACACATCTGAGATTACACGCATACGTCAGCTATTAGAGCAACAAGAACAGACAACATACACTAACACACACAAGATAACTAAAACAGGCAACATAACAAGGAAATGTCGTATAAACTAACATATGAATTAGACGGTCAGACGTTTGAAAAGACGGTCAAGCCTTTGGGTACTTTTAGTATCGTTGAGAGCTTGGAAAATCATCGTTACAAGGAAGAGCTTAATGGTGAGATGGTCTTCAGGGGGGAGGACTATGATTTTATTATGGGTGCAGGGGATTGTACGTCTATTTATATTACCTGTTATTGGAGGAAAACATTCAGGGGTAAGTTCACACACAGGGATTGCCAGCTAATTAACAAGTCAAAAAGATATATCGAAGTTATTCCTAAGACAGATGATTTGTATTCAAAGTTTGAGCCTTATTTGCAGTTGGACTTGAATATTATACCGTCATATGAAGATATTAAAACAAATACGTTTGTGGGGACTGTAAGGCAATATGAGATTGAAAGGAGGGTCGTTAAAATTGAAGAACCTTATGATGGGCATATAGAACCTGGCAAAACATGGATTGGTTATAGCGTGAATGACGGGATAGCGGGGAGCAATCAATCTTATGCTGGCAGGCTTGGAAGAAGGAACAGTTTAATAGAAAAACTTTGTGGAAATATTCCTGAACAGTGCATGAGCTTTGACGGAGGGCAGGTGATAACAGACGCTTTTTTGAATCCTATTACCGGCGAGCCATCAGGTCGTACTACATGGGGGATGTGTCCAGATGTAGAATATGATTATGAGTTTGAAAGCACTGATGTAAGCGACCAAGATAATCAGATTTTATGGCTTGATTATGCGGGGTTTAGGAGGTATATGGTTGAA
>SL_8KL_010_SEDDRAFT_10002941_pt1 | contig 14165 bp, 13 predicted proteins | sample SodLakKL_010_SED_4_FD_11160 | JGI IMG/M metagenome (IMG submission 11160) | reverse complement strand
GCAAAGGTAAGATTGCTGCCATAGATCGCCCGGAAAGTTTGAAAAAGACTATTAAGGTAACCCAATCCCTGGAAGTAGCCTTCGATAAACCCCTGGAAAACGTGGAAGAACTTAAAGAAATACCTGGAGTGGAAGAGGTTAAAACCCATGGAGATAAAATCCGCCTTTTTACTTCAGACCCAGGACATATAATAAAACCCCTGGTAATTTACTCCCAGGATAAAAACCTTGAATTTATAAGCTTAAATACCCTGGGTCCCAGCCTGGAGGAGGTATTTGTTAACCTTACGGAGGAAAGGAGACAGGATATCAATGAAAAGCAATAAAATAAACTTGCTGCTGGAGCAGTTTAAAGGATCCCTGGTAATAGCAAAAAAAGATATGAAAATCTATTATTTAAAGCCCCCCGTCCTCATATTTGGTGTGTTATTTCCTATGTTTTTGTTTCTGGCTTTTGCAGTAGGCAGGGAAGTTCCCCTGGAGACACTGGTGCCCGGATTGGTAGGAATAACTTTATTTTTTACCGCCTCCACGGTGGTGCCCCTCATTATGCCCTGGGAAACTCGCCTGAGGACCCTGGAACTGCTGGTTTCTGCACCCATCGGGGTTCAGACCATACTCCTGGGGGATATCCTGGCCAGCTTCTTTTTCGGCATTATAATATCCCTGATCCCTTTAACGGTAGGATTTGTATTTTTAGGTGCTACGATAGTGAACCCCCTGGTCCTTTTATTAAATATTATAATTTCTTCCTTTTGTTTCTCTTCCCTGGGAAATATAATGTCTTTTCCTCCCACGGGGGAACCTTCTCAAATCATGATGCTTTCTAATCTGATCCGGTTACCATTGATTTTCATAAGCGGGATTTTTGTCCCCCTACCCCAAATGCCCTACTGGGGTAAACTTATTGCCCCCCTTTCCCCCCTGACTTATACTACGGATCTCACCAGGTATTCCCTGGGGGATATCAGCTTTTATTCTGTGGGTATAAATTTTTTGATGCTCCTGCTTTTTACGGTTTTATTTTTACTGGCAGGCTTTAAACTTCACAGTAAAACCATGCCCAAAAGGATTCAAAACCTTTAAAAAATAATTGGGGCCGACCATAACAATGAGGGTGCGGCCTTTTTGGGCTTAAGTTCTCTTGTGGAAAGATGTTCTATTTGATAAAATAATTTCAACACTTGCCGAGGAATGAGGGAGGAATTCCATTGAAACTAAGTGATAATGCCCGTATAACCTTAGAAAGGCGATACCTTAGAAAAAATGAACAGGGGGAAATAATTGAAGACCCGGAAGATTTGTTAAAGAGGGTGGCCCAAAACCTGGCCCGGGTAGAAGAAGAAAAATACAATAAATCTCCGGAAGAGGTAGGGGAAGTGGAAAGAAAGTTCTTTGAAGTAATGGACAGCCTTAGATTCATGCCTAATTCTCCCACCCTTATGAATGCCGGAAGGGAACTGCAGCAGCTTTCTGCCTGTTTTGTGCTGCCCATAGAAGATAGCATGGAATCCATCTTTGAGACTTTAAAACATATGGCCCTGGTTCAAAAAACTGGAGGTGGGACAGGATTTGCCTTTGACCGCTTAAGGCCTGCGGGGGATTTCGTGCGTTCTACCAATGGCGTAGCCAGCGGCCCTATTTCCTTTTTAAAAATATACGACTGCGGCACAGAAGCTGTTAAGCAGGGTGGAACCCGCCGGGGAGCCAACATGGGAACCCTTCGCTATGATCATCCTGATATTATGGAGTTTATCGTGTGCAAAGAGGGTGACATGGACATAACTAATTTCAATATATCAGTAACCGTATCCCATGATCTTATGAAAAAGGCTGTAGATGAAGACCCGGAACCCTATTACTACCTGGTAAACCCCCGGACAGAACAGCCCTATCCTGATCCCCAGACTGGAGAATTAAAGCAGAGAAATGCCCGGGAACTGTTTGATTTGATTGTAGAAAGGGCCTGGGAAAATGGAGACCCGGGCCTTATCTTTATAGATCAGATGAATAAATTCAACCCTACTCCCCATTTAGGCAAGTTTGAAACAACTAATCCCTGTGGCGAACAGCCCCTTCTTCCCTATGAGGCCTGCTGCCTGGGTTCCATTAACCTGGGGCTCTTTGTACAGGAAGGAGGTCAGGTTGACTGGGAATTGTTAAGGGAAACGGTTCATACGGCGGTGCATTTCCTGGATAACGTAATCGATGCCAGCAATTATGTGATTCCCCAGATAGAAGAGCTGCATAAGGATGGAAACCGAAAAATTGGCATAGGGGTTATGGGCTGGCACGATGTGCTGGTTAAGATGGGTATTCCTTACGATACGGATGAAGCTCTGGCTCTGGCAGAAGAAATAATGAAATTTATCAATGAAGAGGCTAAGAAGAAATCAGTTCAGCTAGCGGGAGAAAGAGGAGTGTTCGGCAATTTCCAGGGAAGCATATATGATACAGGAAAGGAAGAGGACAGGGTTAGAAACGCCACCCGCACTACCATTGCCCCCACAGGGACCATTTCCATAATTGCCGGAGCCAGCAGTGGGGTTGAACCTTATTTCAGCATAGCCTTTATCCGCAAGAATGTACTTGACGGTGTCGATTTGCCTGAAGTGAATCTATTGTTTTTAGATATGGCTAAAAAGGAAGGTTTTTACAGTGAAGAATTAGCTGAACATTTGGCCAGCAAAGGGGGAGTCCAGGGCGAACCCCAGGTTCCGGAGCATGTCCAGCGCCTTTTTAAAACAGCCCTGGATATTGATTATACATGGCATGTTAAGCACCAGGCTGCTTTTCAAAAATATACCGATAATGCTGTTAGTAAAACAGTGAATCTGCCTAAAGATGCCGGGGAAGAGGACATCAAAAAGGCTTTTATTTTAGCCTGGCAGTTGGGCTGCAAGGGAATTACTGTCTACAGGGATTCTTCAAAATCAGTCCAGGTTCTAACGACAGGCCCCCAGGAAGATAAAGCAGGGACTATAAAGCCCATGAAAAGGCCTCAAAAACTTACCGGGGAAACAACCCGCAAGGAAACCCCCCTGGGTAACCTCTTTGTAACTTTAAATAAGACAGAGGAAAGGCCCTTTGAAGTTTTTGCCCAGATAGGTAAAGCGGGAAGCGATGTGGTGGCTTTTACAGAAGCTCTTGCCCGCTTGATTTCTCTGGCCCTCCGATGCGGGGTGCAGGTTGAAGATATAATCAGCCAGTTGGAAGGAATTGGTGGCGGAAGGCCGGTAGGCTTTGGTCCCAACCGGGTTTTGAGTGTTCCCGATGCTATCGGAAAAGCCCTTAAAGAACTTTCCCAGTCCAGTCACCATGAAACGGTCAAAAGGGAACTATGTCCCGAATGTGGTTCAGGTACCCTTTACCAGGTAGAAGGATGTGCCAAGTGTGAATCCTGTGGTTTCAGTGAATGTTAAAGATATATAACGGGGAATAGGGAAAGGAGGAGTCCTTCTGGATAAAGGTAAATACAGGTTAACTGTAAAAGTAAGTTTTTCTGCTGCTCATTTTTTGAGAAAATATGAAGGTAAGTGTTCAAACATTCACGGACATACCTGGATAGCCCAATGCAGTGTGGAGGGAAGCCAGTTAAATTCCCAGGGTATGCTTATGGATTTTCATGACCTGGAGGACCTGTTAGAGGAAATTACGGGTGAATTTGACCATACTTTAATAAATGACCATCCTTCCTTTAATGAGGAGGGGTTAAATCCCACGGCAGAGAATTTATCCTGGTACATTTATCACCAGTTAGAAAAGAAACTGGAAAAAATAAGTGATATTATTAAGGTTAAGGATGTGACCCTGTGGGAATCCCAGGATGCTTGCGCTACCTATAAAAGAGAGGAATAAATTTAATGGAAGCATATTTAAGGGAAGTTTTTTCTTCCTTCCAGGGAGAAGGTATTTATATTGGTTACCGGCAGGTTTTTTTAAGGTTTGCCGGCTGCAACCTGGATTGTTTTTACTGCGACACAGAAAGGGGTGGATACCCTCCTTTCTGCCGTATTGAAGAAAGGGAAGGCTCCGGGCATTTTAAAAATTTACCCAATCCTTTTAATCCTAATGGCCTGTTGAAGGCGGTTAATGTCTTTCCCCTGGATAAACATCATTCTATATCCCTGACAGGGGGAGAGCCCCTCCTTCAGGTAGGGTTTTTAAAGGAATTTTTGCTTTCTTTGAAGGAGCAGAGTAATATCAAGGTTTTTTTAGAAACTAACGGCACCCTTCCAGACCAACTGGAGATTATTTTGCCCTACCTGGATATAATTGCTATGGATTTTAAATTGCCCAGTTCCCTGGAGGGTAAAAATTATTTAAAAGAACATCTTGATTTTTTAAGGTTGTCTTTAAACAAGGATGCTTTTATAAAGATAATTATAACGGAGCATTCCCAGGAGGAGGAAATTGCCGAGTTTCTTGGTGCCGCCACAAAGGCATCAGGCAATATACCCCTTGTTCTTCAGCCGGCAGTTTCTCCGGGGGAGGCTTATTCTTCCCTTTCCCCTGAAAAGATTTTAAATTTTCAGAGCCTGGCGCTGGATTATTATCCCGGCACCCGGGTTATACCCCAGGCCCACAAAATATTGAAATGCTTATAACTTCCATTCCATATATTAACTATAATTACCAGGGAGGTAGACAATTTGAGTTACCGCATCGCTGTTGACACGGGAGGAACTTTTACCGATATTGCCCTTTTAAAAGAAAAGGAGGGGAGGGTAAAGGTGGAAAAAGTTTCTTCTACTCCTCAAAACCCGGCCCTGGCTGTGATGAGGGGAATAAAAAAGATCATGGAAAAAGAAAAAATCGAACCCTCCTCCTTAACATACCTTCTCCATGGTACTACCGTGGCTACAAATGCCCTTTTAGAGCTTAAAGGGGCAACCACCTCCTTGTTGACTACCAGGGGTTTTGAGGATGTCCTGGAAATTGGCAGGCAAACCCGGCCTTCCCTGTATGACTCCTCCTTTCAAAAACCTCCACCTGTTGTCCCCCGGGATCTTCGATTCGAAGTTTCAGAAAGAACTCTTTACGATGGTAGTATAAGCCAGGAATTAAGGTTTGAAGAGCTGGAGGATATCATAAAGGAAATAGAAGAGAAACAGGTAGAATCTGTGGCTATCTGTTTTATTCATTCTTATCGAAATCCCAGGCATGAAGAACTGGTTAAAGAAGTGCTGGCAAGGGAATTACCCCATCTTTTTGTAAGCTGTTCCGCAGATGTTCTTCCCGAGTTCAGGGAATATGAAAGGATGAGCACTGTATGTATAAATGCCTACGTAATGCCGGCCATAAAGAGGTACCTGGAATACCTGGAAGAAGAACTAAGAAAGGAAGGCATCAGGTCAACCCTGTACATAATGCAGTCTAACGGGGGAATTATTACCTCCGGCGTTGCCCGGGAACAAAGTGCCAGGACCCTCTTATCGGGACCGGCAGGAGGAGTTATCGCCGGACTTCACCTGGCTAAAAACATCAAGAATAAAAATATAATTACCATGGATATGGGAGGAACCAGCCTGGATGTATCCCTTATTTACCAGGGGGACCCCCGGTATTCTACAGAGAGCTATATAGGGGGATACCCTTTAAAGCTGCCCATGATAGAAATACATACCATCGGGGCGGGAGGCGGAAGCATCGCCCGACTGGACCAGGGAGGGGCTTTAAAGGTTGGTCCTGAAAGCGCCGGGGCTTTTCCGGGGCCTGCCGGTTACGGTAAAGGAGGAACCGAGCCAACGGTAACGGATGCCAACCTTATCCTGGGAAGAATTAATCCTTCTTTTTTGCTTGGTGGGGAGATGGAAATACACCTGGATAAGGCCCGGGAGGCAGTAGAAGAAAAACTAGCCCGCCCCTTGAATATAACGGTGGAGGAGGCGGCTGAAGGAATTTTAAAGGTAGTAAATGCCAATATGGTACGGGGGATAAGGGTTGTTTCCGTGGAAAAAGGTTTTGATCCCCGGGAGTTTTCCCTGGTTGCCTTTGGGGGAGCGGGTCCGTTACATGCACCAGACTTGGCCCGGGAACTGGGAATAAAAGAAGTTATTCTTCCACCAAACCCGGGAATTAACTCTGCCCTGGGGATGCTGGCGGCAGATGTAAGGCGAGACTATGTTTTAACCAGGATAATGCAAGAAAAGGTAATTGACGGGTATGCCCTGGAAGAGCTATTTGATGAAATGAAGGAGGAAGCTCTGGAAGAGCTGAGGAGAGAAGGTTTTGACCCTGATATTATAAGTTTTGTGCGGAGTGCTGACCTTCGATATCCCCGCCAGGCTTACGAAATAAATGTTTCTCTCTCTGAGGAAAGGCTTACTAAAGATGATATAAAAGAAATGGTTCAGGCCTACCATCAATTGCACCGGCAGTTTTATGGGTACAACCGGGAGGAGAGTTCAATAGAACTGGTAAACTTGCGCCTGGCTGCCGTGGGCAAAATGAAATCTTTAAAGCTTGAAGAAAATGAACTCCAGGGAGTAGATCCCTCCCGGGCATTTTTAACTTACCGATCCGTTTATTTTGAAGGGGGATATGTTAAAACACCTGTTTACCAGCGGGATAAACTGGAGGCGGGAAATGAAATCCAGGGCCCCGCTGTAATAGAGCAGCTTGATTCCACCCTTATTGTTTTTCCCCAGGAAAAAGCCCGGGTAGATTCTTTACTGAATATATTAATTACTGGCACAGGAGGGGTTTAATCATGATAGATGCGGCAACCCTGGAGGTCATGCGAAATGCTCTCCAGTCCATAGCGGAGGAAATGGGAGTAACCCTTATCAGGACAGCCCTTTCTCCCAATATTAAAGATCGAAAAGACTGTTCTACAGCCATATATACCCCCGATGGTAGGCTGGTGGCCCAGGCTGAACATATTCCCCTTCATCTGGGATTGATGCAGTCGGTAGTAAAAGAGGTTTTAAAGGCTTACCCCCGGGAGAAACTCTCTCCTGGAGATGCTTTAATAATTAATGACCCTTATATTAGCGGATCCCACCTGCCGGATATATGTATATTTTTACCCGTATTCTACCAGGGTGAAATAATTGGTATCATGGCCAACCTGGCCCATCACGTGGATGTGGGGGGTATAACTCCCGGCAGCACTCCCTCCAATTCTACTTCCATATTTCAGGAGGGGATAAGGATACCTCCGGTAAAAATAATGAAAAAAGGAAAGTTGGACGGGGAAATAATGGAAATTCTCTCCCGGAATGTAAGAACTTCCTTTGAATTCAATGGAGATATCAGGGCCCAGATTGCTGCCAATGCTGTAGGAATGAAGCGGTTCCTGGAACTTATAGACCGGTACGGCAAAGAAGATGTAATAAAGTACCTGGAGGAATTAATAGATTATTCGGAAAGGGCTTTAAGGCAGGAAATAAAAATGTTACCCCGGGGAAGCTGGGAGTATACCGACTACCTGGAGGGGGACGGGATAACAGAAGTTCCCCTGGCCATAAAGGTTAAGGTTAATATTAATGAAGATACCATTTACCTTGATTTTAATGGAACTGATTCCCAGGCCCAGGGTCCTGTGAATTCCACCCGGCCAGTAACTTTAGCCTGTGTTTATTACGTGGTTAAATCAGTTTTAAATCCTGAAATACCTTCTAATGAAGGCATTTCTCTGCCCTTAGAAGTAAACACTCCTGAAGGAACCCTGGTTAATCCCCTGTACCCCGCTCCCGTTTCCAATGCCAATATTAATACAGCCCAAAGGATTGCCGATGTAATTCTGGGTGCTTTTTCAAAATTTTTACCCGAAAGGGTTCCGGCAGCCAGTGCCGGGACCATGGGCCTGTTTACCATAGGCGGGGTAGACCCCAGAAACGGTGAACACTATTCTTATGTGGAGACCTACGGTGGAGGCCAGGGGGCTTCTTCCCGGGGGGATGGTATGGATGGTGTTCATACCAATATGACCAATACCCGTAATACCCCTACGGAGGTTATAGAAATTGCTTACCCCCTCCTGGTTAACAGGTACAGTTTAAGGCCTGATACGGAAGGTCCAGGTAAACACAGGGGCGGTATGGGTTTATGCAGAGAAATAGAGGTATTGGGCCACGAGGCCCAGGTAACCCTCAGTTCGGAAAGAGGTAAAATCAGGCCCTGGGGGCTGAAGGGAGGAAAGCCGGGGGCTAATTCTTTAAACATATTCAAGGATGCTGCAGGAAAGGAAGAAATAAAGCCTGCCAGAATTACCACCCGGGTAGATTCGGGGACAAAGATAATTTACAATACTCCCGGAGGAGGAGGATACGGTTCTCCTTATGAAAGGGATCCCCTGGAAGTAACCAGGGACGTAAAAAAGGGTCTGGTATCCCTGGAGCGGGCAGAAAGGGAGTATGGAGTAGTAGTGGATCCTGAAAGAAAAGAATTGGATTTACAAAAGACCATTGATTTAAGAAAAAAGCTGTTAAAGGATGACATATAAAAACCATATAATCATCATTATTTCTATACAAAGTTTAAGGAAAGTTCCCCCCAGGAGGCCCAGGAGGGTGCCGAAACCTGACTTAAAGGCATGATTAAGGTTTTTACCCGAAAGGATCTCTGCGGCAACTGCCCCGATAAAGGGCCCTATTATAATGCCCGGGGGGCCTAAAAATATTAACCCAAGAAGGATGCCTGCTGCTGCACCCCATACAGCATGCCTGGAACCCCCATACCTTTTAGTCCCTATTGATGCTGCCAGGTAGTCTATTAAAAAAATAAAGATAAGGATAGCCGTCTGGGCCAGGTAAAAACCAGGGGTTAAACCTTCAAAGCCAACAAAGAAACCGTAAACAATCATGCCCGCCAGGATAAAGACGGGGCCAGGGAGAGCGGGAAGGAGGGTGCCTGCCAGGCCCACCAGGAATAATATTACGGCCAATACCAGTCCGATTATGGACATTTAATCACCCCTCAAATCTGAAATATAAGGAATGAGGTGCTAAGCTATTTTACAGGCCTGGAAGTATTGTCTGGCGCTACATTTTCAATAAATACCTTTACTTCTTCTACAGTTATTCCTGACATTTCCTCCAGGTATTCTTTAACTGTTTCCTGGACTTCTTCACACTTGGCAGGAATTTGATAACCCTCGGCTATGCTTCCTTTAATTAATACTTTTATTTTATTTTCCTGGGGGATAATACCTGGTTGAAGGTCAATAAAACCTTCCACTTTTTTTGCGGCTTTAATAACCATACTTTCCAGGGCGGAAAATGATACAATATACTGTCCCTGGGGAGTACTTCTGTATATAATCCTGGGGGATTCTTTAGTTTTAAAAGTTTTAGAAAGGACCCAAAGGCCAAAAACCACTATAATGATGCCTGCAGCAGCACCCTGCCAGTTACCATAAATAGTTTTAATGACGGTTTCAACTTCATGGGGAGAATATATGGAAAAGGATAGGGCAAAAAGAAGGGATGCAGCTGTCAGCAAGATAACAGCCAATAGAATATGCAAGAATCTTTCTCTTACAAGCATTAATTATTTCACCTCCCGGATATGAATGAACCCCCTGGATTAACCAGGGGGCTAAGTATTAACGTCTGGATAATTTAAAAGTTTTCCCTTTCTTGTTCTTCCCTTTCCTCTTGGATAACCTGCTCTTCTCCAAATTTTACTCCCTGTATATGAATATTAACAAATTTGACCTTCAGGCCGGTCATATTCTCTATAGACATTTTTACTTTTTCCTGGGTTTCTCTGGATACTTCATGGATTTTAATTCCATAATCCATAATCATGTATAAATCTATAAAAGCTTCATTTTCTTCTATTTTTACCTTAACACCCTTGGAAAGGTTTTTTTTCCCCAACATTTCTGTAATATCACCGGCTATTCCTCCGCTCATGCCAGCAACTCCAGGAATTTCTATGGCAGCCAGTCCGGCAATTGTGGCTACTACTTCATCAGCTATGCGAACAGAGCCATATTCACTGATTTCTGTTGTTTCATGATTGGTCAATGGATTCACCTCCTGGTTTTTAGATAATTTTGACTTTAAACTAATAATATCAAAATTATATCATTAATTCAAACTATAACTAAGGATTATGCGGGGATTATCAGGAATATTACTACTTTATTATTTTAAACAGCCCTAAAAAAGTATATAATTATTAAATAAGCATTTTAATGTACGGGTAGAGGAGTGACCTGTATGGATGATTATAAAAAAATATTGTACATAATCTGGTTTCTGGTTTTAGTTATAATGGTAGGCACATTTGGTTTTATGATAATTGAAGGCTTTTCCTTTTTAGATGCCCTGTACATGTCTGTAATAACCATTTCTACAGTAGGGTTCAGGGAGATAAGGACCCTTTCACCAGCAGGTCAGGTTTTTACTATTTTTTTAATATTAGCCGGTCTGGGTACTGCTGCTTATGCCCTTACCAGCATCACTTCCTTCGTGGTGGAGGGAGAGTTTAAGTATTTGGTTAGGAGGAGAAGAATGGAAAGAAGAATATCAGAGCTGGAAAATCATTATATTGTATGTGGGGCAGGAAAAACGGGACAGCACATTGTAGCCCGGATGCAAAGAAAGGGTGTTCTTTTTGTAGTAATAGAAAATGATAAAGATAAGGTAGAAGAGCTTAAAGAGAGGGACATTCTGGTAATTGATGGGGATGCCAGCCAGGAGGATGTACTGAGAAAGGCCCCCCCCCTTTCTACTGATGCAGAAAATGTTTTTACCGTCCTTACCGCCAGGCAGTTAAATACAGATTTATATATTGTAGCCAGGGCAATTGAAGAAAATGCCAGTGTAAAGCTTCGAAAAGCCGGGGCCGACAATACAGTTTCTCCTAATGAAATCGGAGGAAACCGGATGGCTTCTTTAATTCTGAGGCCTGCCGTTGTTTCTTTTTTAGATATTATTACCAGGGTGGGAGATATTACCTGGGATATGGAAGAAGTAATGGTTCACAAGGATTCGAAATTAATAGGTAAGGCTTTAGCAGATGCCAACATTCCGGAAAAGACAGGACTGGTGGTAATGGCTATAAAACAAAAGGATAGTGATTATTTGACTTTAAATCCAGGTCCTGATTATGTCCTGCGTGAAGGGGATAAAATGGTGGTTTTAGGACAGATAAAGAAGATAAATACTTTAAGGGAAATAGCCTGTGACCCGAACCTCCCTGTAACTTAATAAAAAGTTCTACTGTAATTTTTTTGGGCAGGTAATTATATAAACGATTATTTTACAGAATGTTGTGAATATTTTTAAAATATTTTTTTATAATCCTTGTCATATTTTCTTTATATGTTATAATTAAATTAAAATGTGATTTATGATTATTTTATAAGAATTTTAACGTGAAAGGAGGAATGATGGTTCTTTTTAGACTAAGTAATGGATTAAGAAGATTGTGAAATTATTCTGACATTATACATAAATACAGTTATAATTCTTAAAGGGTAGGATAAGGATCAATTTTTTTAAAACAATTAGGAGGGATTTATATGAAAAAAATTCTAGCTCCCATTGATGGATCTCAGAATTCTCTGGAAGCATTGAAAAGTGCCAGGGACATGGCAGAAAAGTTTGGTTCTCAACTGATTATTATAAATGTTCAAAAGCCAGCTTCTTTTGATACTTCTGAACCTGTAGATGAAGATATACCCGGCATGGAGGCAGCGTCTCAAAAAGTTCTTGATAAAGGCCTGGAAGTAGTAAAGGGTACTTCCCTAGAAGTCAGGGCAGAAAAAGTATGTTGTGGTGATCCGGCAGAGCAAATTATACAATTTGCTGATGATGAAGATGTAGACTTAATAGTTATGGGTTCTCATGGTTTATCTGGTGTAAGGAAATTTTTATTGGGTAGTGTTTCCGATAAAGTTGTCCAACATGCTTCAAAACCCGTCTATATCGTAAAAACGTAAAGGTGTAGACTTTATAATCATAGGTTCTCATGGTTTATCTGGTGTAAGGAAATTTTTATTGGGTAGTGTTTCCGATAAAGTTACCCAACATGCTTCAACAACGGCTTTATGTTAAATAAATCCTTTTTATTATAAAATACATTAATTCAACTATTAACCCTCGTAGATAACGAGGGTTTTTTATGTTGAAGGTTCTTTTTTTTTACTTAAGTTAAATAAAATATTTAAATATGTTATAATGGTTTATAATTTTTGACTAACAAAGGGGTATTGACATGGAAGAACTGAAACATCTTCATATGTTATCTGAACAAATTGGCCCCAGGGGCGCAGCTACATCAAGCGAAGAGCTGGCGGCTCATTATATAAAAGAAGAGATGAAAAAAAATAAAATTGTCACCGAAGTTCAATCTTTTTCTACTACAAAATCTCATTCCTGGATTTATGCATTTATTTGCTTTATTTTCCTTATGGCTTTTGCATTATTTTCCACAAGCCATCTTCTAGCCTTTACAATTTGTTTTCTGGGTTTATTTTTCTTCAAAAAAGAATTGGAAGCAACGGGAGCACTTAATAAAATTTTTGCCCGGAGGAAAAGTCAAAATGTTTTAGGTAAAGTCCCCGCCAGCAAATATCCTGTAAAAAAGGTTGTATTTACCTCCCATTACGATTCTTCAAGGTCCGGATTAAGCTTTAATCCTGAGGTTGTTAAAAATTTTAGGACAGCCTTTTTAGTAACCTATTATTCAATGGCAATTATGTGTATATTATATGGATCGGCAGTAATCTTTACCATTTTAAACTTTCCTATAGTAAGTATCCTGGCATGGTTATTATCCCTTCCACCAGCCCTGGTACTTTTAGTATCTTTCATAGTGATCCTGTACCAAGAATTTTTTGGAGAAGATACTCCTGGAGCCAATGATAATGCTTCAGGGGTCAGCGTACTTATGGAATTGTCTAAAGAAATAAAGGACAATCCTCCTGATTTTGTTGAAACCTGGTTTTTATTTACCGGGGCAAAAGAAGCGGGCACCCTTGGCATAGTAAATTTCTTGGAACAATACAAACCTGACCCTCAAAATACCTTTATTATTAACCTGGATAGCATTGGCATAGGTAATGTTAAGTATATTCTGGAAGAAGGCATGCTAAAAAAATATTCTTCCAATGATAAACTTGTTAAGTGGGCTACCCTGGCAATACAGGAAAAACCTTCTTTAAAAGTCAAAGGTGATTATTATTTTGATTTTACCACCGATGCCACTGCCGCCCTGGCAAGAAATTATAAAGCTATATCTATTATGGCTATGGATGAAGAAGGGTTTATACCAAACTGGCACTGGCCAACGGATACCATAAATCGTATTGAAAGGGGTAACTTAACATTATCCAGGACGCTGGCAAAAAGAATGCTTTACAAAATTAATGATGACATCTAATGATGTTTTAGGGAGGTTTGAATCTTGCTGGACAAAAAAGAAGTGAAGGAAATATTAGGTTTATTGGAAAATAACTGTCCCCGGCCTGAAACAGCCCTTAAACATAACAATTCTTTTGAACTTTTAATTGCTGCTATTCTTTCTGCTCAAACAACTGATAAGCAGGTAAACAGGGTAACAAAAGAACTTTTTAAAAAATATTCTACCCCCCGGGATTTTTATCATCTAACCCCTGAAGACCTGGAAAGGGTAATAAAAAAATGCGGCTTATATAAAAATAAGAGTAAAAATATTATTTCTACCTGCAGAAAATTAGTAGATGAATACCAGGGTGAGGTTCCGGGGAAGTTTGAAGAGCTTATTAAACTTCCTGGAGTAGGGAGAAAAACAGCTAATGTGGTACTGGCTAATGCTTTTAATATACCTGCCTTTCCTGTTGATACACATGTCCAAAGGGTTTCCAGAAGATTGGGTCTTGCCGACGGGAAAAATCCTGAGGTAACAGAAAAGGAGCTTTGCAGATTAATTTCTCCTGTGTTGTGGAACAAATCCCACCACTGGCTTATTTATCTGGGGAGAAATTACTGCTCAGCCCGAAGTCCAAAATGTCATGAGTGTTTCATGAAAGCCAAGTGTCGAGAAGCAAAAAAAAGTATTAATTAAAGAAGGATTTTTGAACTTTTCATAGAATTATAAATTTTTATAAACATGGAAATTATATAATGTAATCCACTAAGGGGAGCTTTTTCTTGGAAGCTGAGAGGGCAGGCCTTTAACCTGCCGACCCTGGAACCTGAAATGGGTAATACCAGCGTAGGAATAGT
>SL_8KL_010_SEDDRAFT_10002938_pt1 | contig 14170 bp, 8 predicted proteins | sample SodLakKL_010_SED_4_FD_11160 | JGI IMG/M metagenome (IMG submission 11160) | reverse complement strand
CTTGATATCGTATAACTCTACTTTCTAAGTCACCATCTAACAACTTTGGATCTGCGAAGTCCTGCAGTTCTACACCTAAGGAAAGTTCGTTCAATATATTCGGTTCGAAATCGTTCACATCACCGATGCATATCCTCAAGTTTGGATCCATCTTCATGTCCCTTATCACATAAATTTGATCTAAATCAGTTCGGACAAATCTCTATAGGCTCTCTTTCTAATTGCTATTTTTTCAACTAATACTTCCTTTTCTTCTTCATCTACCCAATAAATAGCTCGGTGATCACCGACTCTTAACCTATAAAGTTCGGGACTGGAAGTTCCTGATAATTTTTTAACATCCTTACCGCTTCTTGATTCTTTTGGCGATGAAGAAAGTTCTCTCATTCCTTTTTTTATTCTATCTGTGATCTCAGAAGGAAGGTCCTTGAGCTCTTTTCTAGCTTTAGGATTGAGTAGGATATCATATCTCTTCAAGGTCAACGTACTCCCGTCTATCTGTTTCGTCTATCCGTCTATACACTTCTTCTATCAATTTAAGTTCATCTTTGCTTAATTTAAGAAGCCTAGCAATAATATCATCGTATGACTCACCCTTTCTACCAAGATGTATTAATTCATCTTTTGTTTCTTTTTTAACAGCGATAGTAGTTCGTCCCATGGTATAACTTATAATGATTATACATGTTATAAATTTTATGCAAACATGCTAAAATTGATTTTTTGATCAATCGACTAGTATCACTTTTTACCGACTACCACCAATCTATCGGCTTCTTCATCGTAATCTCTCCCGTCAAAACCACCATAGACGTCTACCGAACTAAAACCAACATTTTTTAGCATGTCTTTCAACTCTTTGGCGGAGTACAACCAATGGGAAACGTTGTATTCTTTTACTCCTTCATCAGTGATCTTTATCCTTCGGTTATTCAACCAGGACCAGTCCTTCTCGATACTCCTTTCCATGAGTTTGAAGTCACCTTCGAACTCGTTCCAATCTTTTTCTATAAATATTCGAGCTATTATCTCCTTACCCATGACATCCAAGATGAATTTACCATCAGTTTTCAAACTTTCGTAAACGTTCTCTAAAACCTTCACATTCTCTTCTTCCTCTTCGAAATATCCAAAAGAAGTGAAAAGGTTGATCACTATGTCGAATTTTTCATTCCTTTTAAAATCTCTCATGTCATCCTTAACAAATTCTATGTCCGCTCCTTCTTCCTTCGCTCTTTGCCTTGCATCTTGTAAATAATGTCCCGTCTTATCCACTCCGGTCACATCGTAACCTCTCTTAGCGAATTCAATAGAATGTCTCCCTACACCACAGCATAAGTCGAGTACCTTCATATCCTCATTTGCATCGACTAACTCGATCAATCGGCTAACCTCGTTCTCAGCTCTTTCTATAATCTTTTCCGGGAATGGATTATCTTCCCAAAATTCCTCTTTTTCATGCCAGGGTTTTTCTGATGGAGTCATAGCTATCATATTTCTATCCTAGAGATTATTATTAAATTTTACATCTCAGATTTTTTTTAAAAAAAAATAAAAAAAAGAAAGATTTTTGTTGATATATCAGGCACTCCAAACAACCGTTTCGTCCCCTTCTACGTATATCCAGTAACCGTTTCCTGTTTGGAATGAAAAGCCATCGACGTCTTCTGTATAAGATACATCATTCTCTGCAGATGCATCATAGTACCCTATCGTAATCACTGGTTCTGGAAGTTCACCGAGAAATCCGTTGTAACCGACCATGTTCCATCCTGGATCTAATTGGATACTGATATCATCCCTAACATATCCTGTGACTGTAAGGTCTGCAGCATCATCCAATTTTATCCAGATACCCATCTCATCATCAATCACATCTAGATCGTTGAAATGCTCCGCACGTCCTGGCTTGTAACTAGTCCACTCTTCGTCGATGGAATCATAATACATGACACGAGAATAATCGCCTGAGATCCCATCTTCAGGACAATCTAATATGCTCTGGATCGATGTGTCTTCAGGTAAAAGTTCCATGGATATAAAATTCCAACCATCATCTAAATCCAAGGTCCGCTGCTGTGTATCCTGGGCATCTTGAACAACTATCGAGGAAACCATGTAGGATTCATAATCCCCGATTTCTGATATCAAACCGACCTTTGCCTGATAATCTGGGGATGGGGTGTTGTCTTCTACATCAGGGATCTCGATATCAACACTGAAATGACCTGAAGTATCGGTGGTTGTCCCTTCCTGCACCTCGGCCATGGGTATGCTCAAGCTTACATCTTCTGACCCATGGTCAGGGAAAGTTCCGCTGACTGTGACGGTGTCCCCTACATATCCCTCTGAAGGATCTAGGGATAGTGTGTTCGAGCTCTCTTCTATGTGATAGTCCTCGAGAACACGGATCCAGTCCACTTCTTCCAAATCTACAACCTCCTTTACATAACTCTGTACATCTCCGTTGTAATGTCGTACGGTGGTGCCTTCGTCATCTCCAGATACTTCTTCAGATATGACGACACTTTCGAAGATCCCTGCGGGTACTCCTATATCTTCGATTTCACCGGATATCGATACGTGTTTTTCTAGATCCTGTGAATCGTCATGGGTCTCGTTATCGTCAACGAATCCACCTACCTTGACATGGGTGTACCCTTCCGATTGTAACGTGTTATTGGCGTAGAATTCACCATCGAATGAAATCGGAAAATCATAATTCTCTACCACAGGGTCGTTAGAGTTAGTGTTCATCATAGTTATGTCCATACCAAATCCCATAGCCGATCCTTCCATGTATTTGAACTGTTCTTCCTCTAAAACCCCAAGATCGTCCATCCTGCATAATAAATATCCTTCGGAGTAACCCTCATCGATCTCGTATTCGGCTTGACCATCACCTTCGCCGGACAGTACTTCACCATCTATATCCAGTACATACATAGGTGTCATGACCCCGTCTAACTCGACATATTCAATTGATGAAACCGTATATGTCAATCTCTCTTCGAGGTACAGTTCTTCGTCTGTTGAGTTAACCCAAAAATCTTGATGGTAAGTCCAGTAAGTTCCTATATTCCATGTGGGTACATCTAACTGGCCTAGGTCAGTAGATACTATCTCTTCAGATTTCGAACACTCTTCTATTATCTCAGAAGATATTCCCAAGATGCTGAAAAAAGATACTGTTATGAGCAAGGCAGCAATTAAAACACTCATCTTTTTCATGTTATTTCTCTCCTGACAACAAATTTATCTTAACCGTATATAAGCACTTATGCTACATGTATGCGTTTGATATTTATACTGTGTATAGGAAATACTTTTGATGTTTATACAGGACGGTTTTCATCTAAATGAGTTACTTAGGAGGCATATTCCTTGACTAATAAATCTGATTTAAAATATCGAACATCCTCGATGATATCTAAAAATCCTAAAAAAATAATAGTGTTAACTATATTGATCACATTAGTTCTGGGATACTATGCTTCTACGATTACGACGTCAACAGATGAAGACTTGTTTTTACCTGATACTGAAAAAACACTCCACATGAACGAAATTGAGGACAATTTTGGAGACGCTGAGGATTTCATTCAGATCACATCCATATCTGACGAATATAGTTTTCTAACCGTCGACGGTATGAAGATGTTCCTCCATCTCGAAGAAGAGATCAAACAAGATCCGTCTTTGAAGCCTAACCTTGTGGATACGGTTATGGCTGAGGACGGGGTCTATACACCGGCTTCATCGATTTTGACAGGTATATGGTTACTTGAAGCTGAGGACGAACTGGTGGAACGTCTTGATGAGAATATTGATCCTATCAAGGATTATTCATTCTCCAATCAGACCAGATTTTATCATTTAATGCTAAATTCCACTTCCGCTTGTAGAAGACTTCTAGAAGAAGGAGATCAGTTCATCGTTGAAAATGCTACTTCTTTTTTAACCTCCAAATCGAAAGTTACTTCTCAGGGAGTCCAAGGATGGTTACCGTTGTATGAATACGCTGAGTCCCTTGATGACTCTGGGATCGATTTTTCTGAGGCACTAGAAGTTTTAGAGGATGACAACGTTAGCAACGAAGAAAAGATCTCCAATCTAGGGTTCGTGGTTTCTGATATGGACAGAAAGTCTGAGGATTATCCTGGTTTAGAACACTTTGCTGATATGCTTCGAAGTATGAAAAACATCCTTATCTTGGATGAAGAACAGGGTCATTTGTCTCAAAAAGCGCTGACCATGGGAGTCGATTTTTTAAAGATATCTACATTGAACATAGAAGAACCCCCAGACATATCTATGGACTTGGATGATAAAACTGAAGAGTTGGATATGGGAAAAAAATTAGAGATATTAAGTAAAATGGATGATGATATTTTAAGAGATGAGTTTGACAACCTGATGAATTATGAGGATACTGAGTTGATGGAGTACATAGAACTAGCAAGTGTACAAAATAATAGGATGATGGGTGAGGTCTCAGAAGCTGAAGCTCTAGTTCATAATTTGTTAAGGGAAATAGAAACCGCTCAGGCATTGATTTACGAACCAGATCAGGTTCGTGGTTATTTATCGGTAATGGAGGAAAATCGAACTCAACTATTTCAAGCAGAGGAAGAATTACGATCCGTGCATAGAGGACTGGAAAATACTGGAGTATTACCGGAGACCTTACAAGAACTGATAAACCTCATTGAGATGACTTATATAAATGATAGCAATCCAGAGATAGCTCTTTCTCTAGTCATGGTTAATCCACATAACGATATGGATGAAAGGGTGTATGCCCATCAGCGAGCTAAGAGAATCGCCTCTATCGTTTCTAAAGAGGGAACTGAGATCCGTACTTTCTCAGAGGTTCTGATGAACGATGAGATAAATCAAACGACTAATAGAAGTCTCGAGATACTACTACCTCTTGGTTTCGTCATGGTTGTAATATTACTAGCATTGATATACAGAAACCTCTCTGAAGTTATATTATCCTTGCTCTCATTGGGAATAGCCATCATATGGACTCTAGGCATAGGGGTCATGCTGGGCTATTCTTTTAATCCATTCCTGATCGCCGTCCCGATCTTGATCACGGGATTGGTCATCGATTACGGTATCCACATGGTTATGAGATACAGAGAGGAACGAGCTAAGGGGGGTGATCCTAAGACTGCCTCTAGAATAACTGTTTTATCAGTAGGTGGAGCTCTTGTTTTAACTACTTTGACCACTACAGTGGGCTTCATGTCCAATGTCTTCATAGGTATAGAAGTTGTGCAGCAATTTGGTATCTTAGCCGCCGTTGGTATCATATCCAGTCTAGTGATAATGATAGGCTTTCTACCTTCTTTACTTAGGATCAGAGATGATAGGTTCAAACAAGATAAGCAAGAAAGAACTACTACAGTAAAGAAATCTGAAAGATACGTTATCCGAACTACGAAGGCATCTGCAAAAAAACCCATCGCAACTTTTGCTGTTGTGTTACTTCTTACTTCTATGGCGATATACGGAGTAATTAACGTCGATAGTTCCTTCGATATGATGGACTTTTTACCTTCTGATTCCGAACAAAGGGATAACCTCGTTTACTTGCACGATAATTTTGAGGTAAGCGGTTCATACAGCTATGTGCTTATCGAGGGTGATATAACCGATCCAAATTTCCTATACCTAGTGAATGAATCAACATCCCAATTAGAAGATGATGAACTTATTGCCTCGGGATGGGGTGTAGAATCCCCTCTTTCCGTTCTAAAATCTTATGGAGATGCTACCCCTTTGCATCCTGACTACGATGAAGAATTCGTTGATATGTATAACGATGCCGATCTGAATGATGACGGGATCCCAAATGATAATCTTACTGCTTTGTACGACCATATATACAGTCAATCTAGAACTAGAAGAGATTTAGAACGTGTGATTACAAATGATTACTCTAGGGCAGTTATAAGATTACCAGATAACGCTGAAGCACTATCATCAGATCTTTCTGTTGCAGTAGATCTAGAAGAGAGTATACAAAGTGCAGTGTCGATCTTCGAGGACGATTACTCTGTCAAAGTTACTGGGCATCATATGATCAGTCATGAGGCCACTACGGTACTAAGAGAGGCACAGTTAAAGTCACTGGTGATCACTTTAGGTATAGTTCTATCACTACTTTCATTAGTCTATTTTATCAAACATCGGTCCTTCAAAATAGGATTAATCACTACCGCTCCTGTAGTATTGGTCTGTGTATGGATCATCGGTACTATGTACTTACTGGAGATATCTCTAAACGTGATGACCGTTACTATCACTGCCTTAACAGTAGGTATGGGTGTAGATTACAGCATACATGTTACACATAGGTTCATTGAAGAACATACAAAAGAAAGGGACTTATCTAAAGTGGTAGGTAATACGATATCATCCACTGGCATGGCTCTCCTTGGATCAGCTACAACAACGATGGTAGTATTCTTACTACTATCTTCCTCTGAGATAACTCCACTAGCTCAGTTCGGTCTGATAACAGCTTTAGCGATACTTTACAGCCTCATAGTATCACTTTACTTGCTGCCTGCTCTCTTATCGAAGATATATAAGGAAAGGGACTGAATGTGACAGCTTTGTGACTATTACAACATAGGAAATACGAGGTTCATGGCTAGCTCATCCTCAATTGTGATACATCTCCTTGGGATTTACAAAAGGTGGAGCCTGTGACATCTTAAGGCTATTCGCTACCATGTTCAGGGCGGTAATCACTGCTTTCTTACAATATCACTAGCTCCGAGCCAATCAGCGTTAAACTCCTTCTTGCAGGATTGACAGACTGCCCTAGCTTTAGAGACCCTCTCTATCTTCCCACAACAGTCACTGCAAACCTGGAAAGTATATGCTTGATTGACTCTTCTCACAGCCATCGAACTATTATAAAAGATAAGATAAAAGGCCTTTTTTCCGAGCAGTGATTGACCCTAGTTCACGCCTCTTCTATAACTTCTTCCAATGGCATGATCATATATTGCTTCAACTTAGCCTGAGCTTTTTCTTTTATTCCAGGTGTACTGAACAATATCTTCAAGAAGAAATTTTTGATCCTGGTTTTGTACTTTTTTTGAGGGAAATCATACATATCATGATTTTTGTAAAATTTGTGATCCTGAGTAAATAAGAATTTCATCTCATAGATCAGATCACGGAATATTTTGTAACCGCCCTCTTTACGGAAAGTAAAAGGTCGTATGAACTTATTATCTAGACACCAACATAAGTCACGAGAGAACTGTCGGATCTGCTTGGTTATCATATCGGAGTCTTCTACTTCATCGGTTATGATACCCACTAAATTGGTCAATCCCATTTCAGTTCTAGCTTTAATTATCTCTTTTATATTGGGGTTTTGTTTCAATGGTCCAGAGATAAGATATCCTAATTGTTGTCCCATAGTTCGTGGGCAATGTCCATTATAGAACGTTCTGTCGTAAAACTTCTCCCATATAGCCGAAAAGCTTCTATTCTTTATTTTAGTAGCGTATATGACCGCATCTGCAGTTTTGATATTTTTTTCGTAAAATTTCTCGTGATCATCTTTGTAGATACATGAAGCAGTGTTAACACATTTAACACAACCAAGACATCCACCTTTCACCTCTAAGTCATGGAGATTGTATACATCTACTCTGTATTTCATGGATTTAACGAACACATCTATCATCTTTTTTAGATTTTTATCGTCGTCGGTATGATCAGAGATCAAGGTGATCTTGTGATCGTTCTTTATATTGAATACCTTTTTTACATTTTTAGGCTTGTATGAGAAATCACTCTCTTGTACCTGAAGGAATTCCGTTTGTGTTTTTGCGTCTTTACGGATATATCTGAAAAATATCTCAGCAAATTTACGGAATTCCTGCCTTTTGTCTTCTTTTAACATATCATACATCTCGGCAGAAAAACCATCTATGTATTCCATACCCATGTCTTCCGAACTGGCTTTCAAATAGTTATGAGCCGTATGATCATAAAATTTAGCTGAAGTCGTTATGCTGGTTCCGTATTTTCCTTCAAATACATACTCATACCCTTCCTCAAATATATGATCTATGAAATACATGAGCTGAGAGGGGACGGTACAAGTGTAAACGGGAGCCGACCAGATCACCCCATCAGAACTGTTTATATCTTTTAAAATCGATTTAAACTTTTTCCCATCGTTCATTATAGAATTTATATTTTTACCGACATGATACTTGACAAAATCACATTTAGAGTATTTCTTTTCTAAATACTTCACATAATGAAGTGTGATGCTTTCCTCACCTTTTGGACTGCCGTTTATCACTACTATCTTGATATTTTTTGCTCGGCTTTCTTCTTCTATAATTATCCCCTCATCTGATCCATCAACATCCTTCTTATTTTTCCTATAGTAAAAAAAACCTGCAACAAGTCCTATGACGATGACCACGATTCCGATCATCATGTATAATACAGGATTAGTGGAGGATGGTTCTCTTACCGATAACTCCCAGCTATTTGATGTCTCTTCATCTCCATTGGTCACCCTTGAAGTTATAGTGTATTCACCTTTTTCATCTGGTGAGAACTCAAAAACATCTCCCTGGTGAACCAGCTCTCCGTTCACGTACCAACTTACCATTAGATCTCTACCGTCTAGAGAGAGTGTGTCGATGGAAAACAAGATCTCTTCTCCACCTTCTATCCTGGTCATTTCATCTACCGGTGGATTTGAATTAGATATAACCGGTTTAAACGAGTCACTTATCGAAGCAGTCAGATATAGTGTCCTACTTAACTTAGGCTGATTCATGGATGTTACTAATACCTCGATAGTGTGGTTTTTATCGATTTCATAATCATCAGGCACCTCTAGAACAAGCTTAATGAGTTCAGAAGAACCGGATTCCAATTCAACATATTCTTTTTCCAATTTGCTAGCCCATTCCTCGTCTATAACTTCAAATGCTATGTAATCGTCGTATCCTCCAGTGTTCCTCACGTTTAGAAGATAAGTAACCTCGTCTCCAGGCCTGCAATATCTTGTCTCCTCTTCTGCATAAACATCGATGTCATAATCCTCGATCCCTCCATGCTGATGGTCATAGTCCACAAGCACCATCTCTTTGTCGAAAACATTTAAACCAGTTTGTTGGTCGAACATATCTTCCATATCATAATAAACAAAATTTCCTACGTCTCTTGAGTAGTACTTCCTGAAATTTCCCTCGGTTTTCTCGTTACCGTCCATAGTCCAGCTATCTGAACCTGCGAGTTCAACCACATCATATTCATCTTCACCGTTATTATATACCAATTCAGATGTTGCTTCAATATTTTGGTTATGCACTACCTCGTATTGGTTTTTTTCTTGCTCGTCTTCTGGGTAAGGTGAACCTGAGGGGTCAAAACTAGTAAACATATCCGAATATCTATTGTAAGCTGCTTTACGTTCCCAACTGTCTCCTAATTCGATTGGTGTGTTGAACAAACTTTGTGAGAATATAGCCTGCATATTGCTAGTATCCGTTATGTTTATTTCTATCTCTACTCCCCTCGCAATGGATAGTCCTTCCATATAGTTACGGAAATCACCTCTTAGTATCTCGAGATCGCTCCTTCTGTGATACAGATTTCCATAGGTTAATCCATCCATCTCAAAATCTACTTCTCCAACAGCACCACCTTGATCCGTTATCCCTTCAACAAGGTATTTTGTTCTATATGATACATTGTAGACCCTATGTGATTCATCTTCAATGTAAATAGTTTCCTCCCCTTCAACAGTGAATGTCAGCGTACCATCCTGATACATCTCTTCAATGGAAGAACTGCTGGCATTAAGATGGTACCTGTAGCTCCAACTATCACCTACACTCCATGTTGGAACACTGTAAGGAACACCAGCCCTTACCGAAATCATAACGGAGATATCTTCTCTGATATCAGGATCTCCTTGAGATCGGAATGTGACTTCAAAATTATATTCATCCGCACCCACATCTTCTGGGACCTCTATATGTAGTGAACATCCCTTTTGCTCAGATGGAGATATATCTAAGGATTCATGGCTTAGACTAGTCCAATCATCGTTATTTGTAACAGTGAAGGTATCATCTACATTGCCCTTATTAGTTACAATAAATTTGAATTCTACCGAAGTATCGATGTATGTCCGTCTGTAGTTTGAATCAACTTCTACTTCCATATCGTATTTTGATTCGATAACTGTCAAATCTAATTTTATCTCCCTAAATACGTCCTCATCACTCACTGATGTTAAGTTTACTGATATGTCGTAGTTTCCAGCCGGTGTTTCTACTGTAGAAACGCTTATATCGAAATTCTTCTGCTCTTCAACTTCAATTTCTTCTAGGTAGTTTAAATCAAGATCTTTTGAGCTATCCACGACTACAGATATTTTATTCTCATCATCACCAAGGTTCTCTACAGATAGTGTAAAATCAACCTCTTCGCCCTGCATCACCTTTTTTGTATCGACCTCAACACTAACTTCAAAGTCGTTTTCTTTCACTTCTACAGAAGTATTTACACTCTTGGTTATATCAATACCTGTATCAGTAGTAAAACGAACAGAATCCATGTACCTCCCTTCCTCTGCATCCTCCGGAACGTCCACTATCAAAGAGGTATTTTGTTCTTCTTCAGAGTTTATAATAATGGATTCTTCTTCTAAGGATGCCCATCCGGATCCGTCCTCTAATATATTTAAGTTCACTTCTATTTCATGTTTGTAACGATTTTCCACGTTGAAATTATATTCAGCGCATCCCCCAGATTGTACCGACTTCTCTGTGGTCTCTGCCGTCACAGATATGTCTCCTTCAGATGGTATGACTTCCGTTGTGATTTCAATCGTTTCCTTTACATCATTATCTGATGATTCAAATTCAATAGTATGATCATAAACACCTATATCTGCATCGATAGGAACAGAAACATTTAGGATGACGATTTCGCTTTGATTTGGATCCAAATAGACATCTGTTTCTTCTAGATTCGCCCATTCGTTACCTTGTATGATATCTACAGAGCATGTATCAGAATAAATACCATCGTTAGTTACAGTAAACTCGTACTCTACTGATCCACCTGGACGAGCATACTTATCCGTACTATCTACTTCTACAGATAAGTCATAATCTGGCTGACATGGTGTGTGACTGAATTCAATCAATTCTATGTCACCGTAGGTTACGTTCATCCCAAGAGCGTCATGATAGACCTCTTCCATATCAACATATACTAAATTTCCAACGTCCTCCGAGTAATACTTATCCCAGGTCCCCGTGCGTTCTTCACTCTCATTGACAGACCAAGTATGCTCTGCTTTGATATGAAATGTATCGAACGCACCGGCTCCTACTTCCTTATCTCCAACATCAATAACGGTTATTGTGTGATAATCATGATCTACAGGATAGTCTTCTTCCTCATATTCGTTGTCCATATCCGAAATATTAGTCCATGTTCTAGAAGATCTCAGATATTCACATTGAGACTCCCAGACACTCTCTGAATCTATTGGAAAAGAAAAGAAGTCTCCTTTAACTGGGTTTTCAACCTCTGTGTAATCATCGACATACACATCTAACTCTATACCATCAAATTCCACAACTCCGGATATTCCAGTCATATTGGTCTCATAAGACGCTTTTACTAGCTCAAGGGTTTCTGTATCGAAATACTCTATACCTTTAGTAACTCCGGTCATATCCATAGTTATATTGAAACCTGTATCCTCATCATGATTCAGTCCTTTAACATCATAATATCTTTCATGATCTATCACGTAACAATCTAGCTGTTCTCCATCGTGGACTATCTTTTCAGTTCCTTCGACTGTACGGTTGAAATCACCATCTAGGTACATCCAATCGTCACCCCAATCGTGCTCTTTTACTGTACTATTATACTCGAATGTATAATTCCACCAATCACCGGTTTCCCATACAGGTAAATCAACTGATGATGAATTTATTTGCTCACTAGTCTCGGTGTCTAGTAGAGACCCTATTGTTANACCTTGTACGGATATCAAGAATACGATCATAAAGACTAGTATAGCCTTAAAACTATTCAAATCAACAACCGTTTTTCTTCTCAAAAACCAAAAAATTTTTTCCATGCTGATACCTCATTAGCTGCACTTTTACTTTCTCGATAGATATATAGTAATTAGCGCAACATGTAGGATTTTAGACCTGCAATCAAGGAGGTAGAAGTACCATCTTTTTCGGTGGAAGTAATTTATTTAGTTTTTGAAAAATGATCAATTTTATCCCATCTTTCATTATCGTACCTTTGGATAAACTCTTTTTAAGAGCTTTGTCTGATTTGTACCTCTTTTCTTGTATCTTATCATGTTTGTTCTTTTGTTTAATGATCCGGGACATATGAGAACGGTATCTCTCAAGAGCACTTTTACCGTTTTTCTCTTCTGCCTCGTGTATTGCTAGAGCACCTAATCTTGCACTCAATGCAGCTGCATCCATACCAACACCTCTATACAGGTCCACAAGACCTGCACTGTCACCGATCAATAAGAGGTCGTTGGTGCCTAGCCATAGATTGTCATTTTGATTTGAAGAAAAACCTTTTTTCTTTACTATCTCTCCATCTATACCATATTTATCTATCACGTACTGATAAAACCGTTTTAAATGTCCCATGGGATCGTTATCCGCTCCAGTTCCTATTATCCAATCATCATCTTTTTTGTAAATCCATGAGAACATCAAAGTTGAGAACTCTTTTTTATGTATCATGTAAAGGGTATTATCGTCTAGTTCTCCTTGGTCTCCTCTAAAATAAAGGTTGATAGCGGCCCCACCTGATTTTTGTTTAAAATCTCCCGGTCTAAGCTTTTTTCTAATCTGTGAATAACCACCATCGGCGGCTATGAGGTATTTGCTGTATACAGGGTAATCTTCTTTACCTTCTCGTAGTTTGCACAGCCAACCTCCGTTCTGCCTTTTAAAATCTATTAACTCGGTGGACTCCCTGAAGTTTGCACCATGTTTCATGGCTACCTCATTCAACCAGTGATCGAAAGTAGATCTCCAAAAGTTCAACATATCCATTTCTGCGTTCATAACTTCATCATCCGGTGTTACCATCTCAACCTTATAAAGCTCGTTCTCACACAACTTATTTCTTGGAATCTTAGACCCTACCAGTTTTTCGAAGTACGGGAACTGAATTCCAGAACAGCATTTATGCCTAGGAACATCATCCTTCTCGATCAAAAGGGTATTCAAACCATATTCTGCACAGAATCGAGCTCCCACAGAACCTGCGATCCCGCCTCCAACTACTAGAACATCATAATTCTCCATGAGTATTACCATGGATTTTCACGGGGCATCGATATTTAACAGATAACAACACATGTAGGTTTCTAGAAACTCTTTTTTCACTAAAATAGTTGCCCATCCATCTTTTGGTTCGATTTGTTATATAGTATATGTTTATAATATTTAGAATAACGAATATATTGTATATATGGACAACGGAAAACATGAAAAAGAAAAAATAAAGGGTTTTGGTAGGGGATTTAACTCCAACTTATAGTTAACTATTCTACCGAACCGCTCCATGTACCGGAGTATGCTGTGATACCCTCTGCTACAATTTCCCATTCTCCAGAGACTGACGATCCATCTGGACTGAAAGTTCCTTCCCAGGTTACGTAGCCCAAGGCGGCCTCACCTGATGCGGTTATCTCTCCAGCGGAGACTGAACCATCTATATCTCCTTCAGCATCACCATCGAACCATCCTGAAACGTCTTCGTTATCCCAGTCTATTGTGAATTCCCAGGTGCCTTCGTATTCGTCTTGTCCTAAAGCGTCTTCGCCTTCCCAGTCACCGGAGAATGTTTCGGTACCAGTACCAACATACTCGTCGTTGTCGTTTTCGTCGTTGTCGTTTTCGTCGTTGTCGTTTTCGTCGTTGTCGTTTTCGTCGTTGTCGTTTTCGTCGTTGTCGTCTTCAGTGCAGCCGGTAAAAGCCACTGATAGTACCAGCAAAGATGCTAGCAACAAGACAAAAAATATCTTTTTATTTCTTATATTTGTCATTTGTATTTCCCTTTCCTTGGAACTACATATATCGGACGTTTTTTA